>Ga0114959_10000739_pt1 | contig 30486 bp, 30 predicted proteins | sample C_130625_EF_Meta_FD_87317 | JGI IMG/M metagenome (GOLD analysis project Ga0114959, IMG submission 87317) | Freshwater microbial communities from Lake Croche, Canada to study carbon cycling - C_130625_EF_MetaG | ecosystem: Environmental > Aquatic > Freshwater > Lake | place: Lake Croche, Canada... | reverse complement strand
GGCTTGCGCCAAGGCATCGAAGCCTTGGGTCAACGCATCACAGGTGAAAACCTGCCAGCCCCTGAGCCGGTTGCCCGCGGGGCAGACCGATCGGATGTGTGGAGCCTCCTGTTGATCGCGTTGTTGGTCGCCAGCCAAGTGGTGCGCAGTGTCGTGGGCCGTGGCAAGGGCGCGGCGCTCATGGGTGTTGTGGGGGCGGGGTTGGCTTATGTTGTCACAGCCAGTGGGCTGATCGCGCTGGGCGCGGGCTTGGTGGCCCTGCTGTGGACACTGCTGGGCGGCTTGCGTGCCAGCGGTTTGCCTTCAGGCCGAGGCGGTGGTGGCTGGGGTGGCATGAGCGGAGGTGGAGGCGGCTTCAGCTCCGGCGGCGGTGGCGATTTTGGCGGCGGTGGCGCCAGTGGCAGGTGGTGAAGATGCAAAGTGTTTCAAGATGGCTCCAAGTGGTTCCAGTGTGGTGGCGCCATGCCCTGGCCGATGTGCGGGGCGGCAGCCGGTATTTCAACGCGGCCAGCCTGGAGCGCATTGGCGCGCGGGTGACGGCCAGTGAACGCGAACACACCGGCCAGATTCGTGTGTGCATAGAAACCCACTTGCCTGCCAGTGACTTGTGGCGCTTTGTGACGCAAGGCACGCCCATACCTCAACTGACGCGACAGCGTGCGCAAACGCAGTTCGCCCAATGGAGGGTTTGGGATACCGAGCACAACAACGGCGTGTTGATTTACCTGCTGTTGGCTGAACGCGCCATTGAAGTGGTGGCCGACCGGGGGATCAACGCGCACGTCACACCAGAACAATGGCAAAACCTGGTCCAGCAGATGCAAGCCGCATTCAAACAGTCAGCCTTTGAAGCGGGCTTGGTGATGTCGGTGGCGGCGGTCACGGAACTGCTCACGCCCCACTTTCCGATGATGGCGGCATCGGTTGGGCATCTCAACGAGTTGTCCGACGCGCCGCAATTGATTTAACGAAGCCGCATTGATTCAATAAAACGCCTGCAGCCCGGTTTGCGCCCGGCCCAGGATCAGGGCGTGCACATCGTGCGTGCCTTCATAGGTGTTGACGGTTTCCAGGTTGATCATGTGGCGGATGACGTGGTATTCGTCATGGATGCCGTTGCCGCCGTGCATGTCGCGCGCCATGCGGGCAATGTCCAGCGCCTTGCCGCAGCTGTTGCGCTTGATCAGGCTGATCATCTCGGGCACCGATTTGCCTTCGTCCATCAAACGGCCCACGCGCAGGCAGCCTTGCAGGCCGAGCGTGATCTCGGTTTGCATATCGGCCAGCTTTTTCTGGATCAACTGGTTTTGCGCCAATGGACGGCCAAATTGAATGCGGTCCAAGGTGTATTGGCGGGCGCGGTGCCAGCAGTCTTCGGCCGCACCCAGAGCACCCCAGGCGATACCGTAGCGGGCTTTGTTCAGGCAACCGAAGGGGCCTTTGAGGCCATTGACATTGGGCAGCAAGTTTTCGGAGGGCACGAATACATCGTCCATCACGATCTCGCCGGTGATGCTGGCGCGCAGGCTCATCTTGCCTTCGATTTTGGGAGCGGTCAGGCCTTTCATGCCTTTTTCCAGCACAAAGCCGTGGATGGATTCTTGCCCACCGACCGAGCCGTCGGCGTTTTCGAGCTTGGCCCAGACCACAAACACATCGGCGATCGGTGCGTTGGTGATCCACATTTTGGCGCCCTTCAAAATAAAGCCGCCGTCCACCGGTTTGGCGCGGGTGAGCATGCTGGCCGGGTCCGAGCCGTGGTTGGGTTCGGTCAGGCCAAAGCAGCCCACCCATTCGCCTGTGGCCAGTTTGGGTAGGTATTTTTGGCGTTGGGCTTCGGATCCGTATTCGTTGATCGGGTGCATGACCAGCGAGCTTTGAACGCTGATGGCACTTCGGTAGCCACTGTCTACCCGCTCCACTTCACGGGCAATCAGGCCGTAGGCCACATAGCTCATGCCAGCGCAGCCGTAACCTTCGATGGTGGAGCCCAAAAAGCCCATGGCACCGGCCTCGGTCATGATCTCGCGGTCAAACTTTTCATGGCGCGCGGCCATCAAGACGCGGGTTTGCAGCCGTTCTTGGCAAAAGGTGTGGGCTGCATCCACGACGGCGCGCTCATCGTCTGTGAGTTGCTCGTTCAACAAAAAGGCGTCGTTCCATTGGAAAGTGGGTTTCATCTCAAGGCTCCTGGCGTCGGTGCAAAACAGCCCAAGTGGCTGTAAGGTGGGGTGGCAAATTATGGGGTTTGACCAGATTTTATAACTGGATACTTTGGTCGCCGGCGTGACTTGTCAGGCAGGGCACAGATAATAAGGTTTTGTGATCGCAGAGAAAGAAGCACGATGATGGAAACACTGGTTCTGGGCGGCGGCTGCTTTTGGTGCATCGAGGCGGTGTATGTGCGTGTGCGCGGCGTATTGGACGTGGAGTCCGGCTACTGCAATGGGCAAACTGTCAACCCCACCTATGAGCAGGTCTGCTCGGGGCGCACCGGCCACAATGAAGTGGTCAAACTGCAATACGACCCGGCGCAAATCAGCACCCGTGATTTGTTGGAGATCTTTTTCGTCATCCATGACCCGACCACGTTGAACCGACAAGGCCATGACGCCGGCACCCAATACCGCAGCGGTATTTATTTCACAACGCCCGAGCAAGCTGAACTGGCACAAGCACTCATTGCTGAATGGGCTTCGGACTTTGAAGATCCGATCGTGACCGAGGTCTTGCCCCTTGCCAATTACAGTGCAGCCGAGGACTACCACCAAGACTTTTTTGAGCGCAATCCGACCCAAGGCTACTGCGTGGCAGTCGCGGCGCCCAAGGTCAGCAAACTGCGTAAAAGCTTTGCGCATTGGGTCAAGGACTGATGCATCCAAGGCATGCGTCAGGATTCGGGCTGATGAGAATTGCGATCGCGCGTTGGCGTGCCGTGTTGCTCGTGTTGGTTTGTTCCCTGGCGCTGTCCCCTTTGTTGTCGCGCATGCACCTTGTGGTGCACCCAGGGCATGGGCTGGCCAGCGCGAACTCGCAGGCGGATGCGTCTGGCGACCGCTTTCAGATGGACCGGCTGTTTGGCCAGCATGCGGATGGCTCGCAGGTTTGCCAATTGCTGGACCACGGCAGCCCTTCAGACGGCCCTGTCTCGTCCCCAACGGCTGCGCTGCCCAGCTTTGCCAGCCTGCCGAAAGTGGATTTCAGTCAGTGCCGGCCTGCGCCGGTTTGGCTGGCTTTTTTTGAAGCCAGAGCCCCGCCCTTGTTCCTTTGAATCTGGGTTCTTGCGTCCCAAGCGCTGAAACGCAGCGCTCGGATGCTTTGGATGGTTTTCAAAGGTTTCAAATGAAGTCGACAAAGTTGTGGGTGGCAGGGCTGTGGGTTCTTGTTTTTGTGTGGCAATTGGCGGCAATGACCGCCCAAGCGCAATCGCCAGCGCCGCCGGAAGTGCTGATCACCGGCAACCCGATGGGCTCGCCATTGCAGATCACCCCGGCGTCCAGCTTATCGGGCTTGCAGTTGCTCGAGCGCGGCGAAAGTACCTTGGGTGAAACCTTGAACGGTTTGCCGGGGGTGTCCAGCACTTACTTTGGTCCCAACGCCAGCCGCCCCATCATTCGGGGGATGGACGGTGACCGGATACGCGTGCTCAACAACAGTGTTTCCAGCCTGGATGCCTCGTCGCTCAGCTACGACCATGCGGTTCCGCTGGATGTCCTGTCGACCGAGCGAATCGAGGTGCTGCGCGGCCCCGCCGCATTGCAATACGGCGGCAGTGCGGTCGGCGGCGTGGTGAACGTGATCGACAACCGCCTCCCGCGTGAAGCGGTCTCGGGCGTGCTGGGCAAAGCGCAGTTGCAGGCAGGCACTGGCAATGCCGAACGCAGCGCTGCAGGCTTGCTGGAGGCGGGTAACGCGCGCTTTGCCCTGCACCTGGACGGTTTTGACCGTCGCACGGGTGATGTGGCAGTGCCTGTGTCTTTGGCTTGCGATAAAACGGGCGAAACCCGTTTTGCAAAGCGAATTTGCAATTCGGCCAGCCAGTCGCGCGGCAGTGCCCTTGGCGCCAGCACATTTTGGGACCAAGGGTATCTGGGCGCTTCGGTCAACACTTACCAAAGTGACTAAGGCACGGTGGCCGAAGACCAGGTGACGATTGGTATGAAGACCACCCGCTATGCGCTGGAGGGCCAAGTGCGTCAACTGTCTGGGTGGTTGGAGAGCATCAAGGCGCGCCTCAGTCACACCGATTACCGGCACACCGAATTTGACAACGGTACGCCAGGTACAGTGTTTGCCAACAAAGGGCAAGACCTTCGCATCGAAGCTCGCCAACGTGCCATCGGCGGATGGCACGGGGTGCTGGGGGTGCAGACGGAGTCGAGTCATTTTTCTGCCCTGGGCGATGAAGCCTTTGCCCCTTTCAGTCGTACACGCAGCCAGGCCATGTTTGTACATGAAGACTTGTCCACCAACTGGGGCCAGTTCACTCTCGGAGCGCGTTGGGAGTCGGTACGGGTGGCTTCCATGGGAAATCCTGATTTGCCACGTTTTGATGCCAGCATCGGCGTCAAAAATTTCGCGCCTTTCAGTGTGGCGGCTGGCACTGTTTTCAAGCTCTCCCCATCGTGGTCTCTGACCGGCAACGCGGCCCTGACCGAGCGTGCACCCAAAGACTCGGAGTTGTTTGCCAATGGACCGCACCTGGCCACCCGTGCCTGGGAAATCGGCAGCACCGCTTTGGGCTTGGAAAAATCTGCCAGCGTGGATGGGGGTTTGGATTGGAAACAGGGCCCCCACCGGATGACGGTGACCGCCTTTGCCAGCCAGTTTGGTAACTTCATTGGTTTGTTGGGTTCGGCCCAATCGCAAGGCGGCTTGCCGGTGCAAAACTACCAAGGCGTCAAGGCCCGCTTTCAAGGTCTTGAAGCCAGCGGCCGTCAACGCTTGTGGCAAGACCTCTCGACGCTGGATTTGGACTGGCGTGCCGACACGGTGCAGGCCACGAATGACACCACAGCTGAGCCTTTACCGCGCATCGCACCGTTGCGCGCCGGCGTGACTTTGGCCTACGTCCAAGGGCCTTGGAGCGCCAAACTGGGGGCCGACTGGCATGCCGCACAAAACCGCGTGCCCACAGGCAGCGTGGCCACTGCAGCCTACACGGTGGTGAATGCCAGCGCAGCCTACCGACAAAAGCTCGATAGCACTGTGCTCCACTGGTTTGTGCGTTGGGACAATCTCACCGATCAATTGGCCTACAGCGCCACCTCCATCTTGACGAGCACGGCTTTTGGCAAATCACCCCTGCCAGGGCGCGCCTTCAAATTGGGTGTCCAAGCCAGCTTTTGAGTTGGCCTTACTGCAGGGCATTGGATAATCGAGGCCATGCATCTTGATCACCCTGTTGTCTCCTCGCTTTTGCCTGTTATTTTTTTGATTTTGGTGGGCTTTTTAGTGGGGCGGGCGGGGTGGGTCCGCCGTGAGTCTGTGCGTGATCTGACCCAACTGGTGTTTTTGGTTTTATCGCAAGCCCTGCTGTTTCGCACCATGAGCAGCGTTCATCTGGAAGAACTGGCGCTGCGGCCTATTTTTGAATATTTCGCTCTGGCTGCGGTTTTGTTTGTGGTCATGCTCGTCGCCTATGGTCGTGACTCGCGGGCATCGGTATTGGCATTGGCCAGTATTTTCAGCAACACCTTGATGATCGGTGTGCCCTTGGTGGGCTTGGCCTACGGTGCGCCCGGACTGGTGTTGCTGTTCACTTTGATTTCTTTGCATGCCTTGGTGCTGCTCACGTTTGTGACCGTGGTGCTGGAGTTGCAGATGGCGCATGAGCAAGTTCAGGCCGGCGGGGCTTCCCGGCACATACTGCGAACCGTGGGTTTGGCGATGCGCAATGCGGTTCTTCATCCGGTGCCGCTGCCGATTTTGGCGGGCTTGTTGTACGCCCAAATGGGTTGGGGTTTGCCCCCTGTGATCGACAAGCCCTTGATGCTGTTGGGCAGCGCTTTCGGGCCAGTGGCCTTGGTGTTGGTGGGCATCACACTGTCGCATGCAAAGGTGGGCCAGCAATGGGCCACTGCGCTCAAAATCTCACTCGTCAAAACAGGTGTGCATCCGTTGTTGATGCTCAGCGCAGGTTGGTTGCTGGGCATGCGTGGTTTGCATTTGTCAGTGATGGTCGTGGCGGCGGCACTGCCCGTGGGGGCGAATGTGTTTTTGTTTTCCCAGCGCTACCAAAAAGAAGAAGATGCAGTCACAGCATCCATGGCGTTGTCCACGGCAATGGCACTGGTCAGTGTCTCGGTGGTCATGGCGGTGCTGCCACTGTTGCCTGCTTGAAAAATAGTTATGGCGCGAGCCGCTCACGCAGCCACTCGCCTGCCTCCAGGCGGTAGCGCAGGCGGTCATGCAAGCGGCTTTTGCGGCCTTGCCAGAATTGCCAGTTGTCAGGAACCAGGCGGTAACCGCCCCAATGCGGTGGGCGCGGCGGCTGCAGCATGAATTGCGCAGCGTACTTGGCCGCGTTGGTCAACAGCACAGTGCGACCTTCAATGACCTGACTTTGTGGTGAGGCCCAAGCCCCAATCCGCGAATCTAAAGGGCGACTGTGAAAATAGGCATCACTTTCTGCATCGCTGATCTTTTCCACACGGCCTTCAATCCGCACCACGCGTTCGAGCGCAACCCAATGAAACTGCAAAGCGGCAAACGGGTTGCCCGCCAATTCGTGACCTTTTTGGCTGTCGTAATTGGTGTACCAGACGATGCCGCGCTCGTCGTAACCCTTGATCAACACCACCCGGGTGCTGGGCCGCAAATTGCTGGCCACTGTGGCCAGCGTCATGGCGTTGGGTTCAGGCACCTCTGAGCTGATGGCTTCTTTCAACCAACGGTCAAATTGCACCAGCGGATCCGCCTCGGAGGCGTCCTCACTGAGTTCGGCTTTTTCGTAGCTTTTGCGAAGGTCGGCGATGTTCATGGCTGGAGTATAGGCAGGCTGGCGCCGACAGGGATCCGTCGGTTTTCAGCGCAGGCCTGTGCCCTCGGCGTATTCGGGGCGCTGGATCAATTCGATTTTGTAGCCATCTGGATCGGTCACGAAGGCGATGACTGTGGCGCCGCTTTTGACAGGGCCTGCTTCACGGGTCACGTTGCCGCCAGCAGCCTTGATCTTTTCGCAGGCTGCGTAAGCGTCAGGCACACCCAGGGCAATGTGGCCGTAGGCGGTGCCCATGTCATAGTTTTCAACGCCCCAGTTGTGGGTCAGTTCGATTTCTGCATGGTCTGGATTCTTGCCGTAGCCCACAAAAGCCAGCGTGTATTTGTATTCGGGGTTTTCAGAGGTGCGTTGCAAGGTCATGCCCAGCACTTGGGTGTAAAAATCAATCGAGCGTTGCAGGTTGCCTACGCGCAGCATGGTGTGAAGGAGTCTCATCAGTTTCTTTCTCAGGTTGTGGGGGAAGGCATGTCAAACACCAAACACGCGGTGCTGGCATGGGCGTACAAGGTGCCGTCAGCGCCGACCAATCGGGCTTCAGCCGTAGCCAGTTGGCGGCCGCAATGCACCACGTTGCCAATGGCCCGCACGCGTTGCACTTTGGGGGTCAAAGCTTTCACCAATTTGACACTCAGGTCGGCCGTGGTGTAGCCGCGTCCTGGCGGCATCATGGTGTGAACCGCACAACCCAATGCTGAATCGAGCAGCGTGGCAAACCATCCGCCGTGAATCGTCCCCAAAGGGTTTAAATGCGCCGGACTCGGGCTGCCTTGGAAAATGGCGGTGCCCGGCCCCACTTCCACCAACACGAAGTCCAATGTCTTGGCAATGCTGGCATAGGGCAGCTCGCCAGACAACAAGGCTTGCATAACCTCCAGTCCCGTCTTGCCTGCGATTTGTTGGGGTGATGCGACGCCAGGACCCGCACCGGCATCCAAACGTTTGCGCACAATGCGTTCTTCTTCTAACCAGGTTTCAAGGGGTGTAGGCGGTGTCATGCGTGGAGGTTTCAAAAAAAGTTTTCAATCCAAGGTACGTGCCATTGAGCAATGCCTGTTTGCGTTTGGCTTCAGCGCGCTTTTTGGAAGCAATGTCCGACAGGTCGATTTCTTTTTCAGTCAAAGGCGCTATTTCGTACCAGCCATCGGCGCGCAAAGTGGCGCCAGCTTCGGTCCAGGTTTTATCGTAGTTCGCCGTGATGTGAAAACGGCGCCACAAGTTCAGTGCAATGCGTTTGCGGTTGGATATCAGCAGGAGCGAATCGCAGTGCCAAATGGCCGCCAGATTGCGCGCGGCGTGGAGCATCAAGTTGGCAGGTCGGCAAGCGTGAAGATCGCTGGTCGCTTGTCGCACCCGCAATTGTGCTTGGTCTTGTGAAGTGCCTTGCAGGCGACCCACCATCAAGCAGGGCTTGTCGTCGATGACGGCCAAGGTGCAATTCAACTCGAACAGCGAATGGCCTTGGTAAATCAAACTCAAACAAAATTCACCTTCACGGTGACCTTGGTCTGAGGCGCTCAGATACAGCGCAAATACCGAATCACTTTTGGTGCTGCCTTGGTAAATCAATTGGGGTGATGAAAGGGCTTTCTCCATCAATACAGCAAGTCCCAAACCCTGTGCGCTTTGGTAATGCGTCTTGAGGATTTGAACGCGTTCGGCACAGTTCAATCCGGCAGCCAGGTAGGGGCGAAAAATTTTGGTGATCAGTTTGGGTTGCTGTTTCAAAGCAGAGGCCAAAAAAGGCGTCTGCGCCATGTAGTCGAGCCAGTCCGTCGTGGCACGAGGAAAAAGCAAGAAGCCGATAGCCATCTTCATCCGGTCTTTGGATCGATAGGCAGGCTCAGACCAGATGGCAGACAATCGTGTGAACATTCGCCGATTTTAGGTGCTTCGCTCAGACGCATGAAACGCAGGCGACAATCGCGGTATCGCCAACATTGGCAACACCCCCAAATACAAGCATGTCAGAACCCACAAATGCACTGCCGGATTCTCAATCCGGCTTGTGCGCGCCCTGCGCAGGCGTCCAGCAGAACTGGCGCCGCGCCCCCGGCCACGCAGAACTGGTGCAAGGCACCAACCGCAAAGAAGACCGCGGTCATGGCTCCGCCACCGTCACGAGCTATGTGTGCGACCGCTGCGGCACGGCTTGGGAGTACGAGAACAATAAAACCAATTTGCATGCGGGTTGGTCGGTCCTGAAACGATGAAGCCACGCGCATGAAAGCACCGCCCAGACTGCAAACCCTGGTGGATGAGGGTTTGATCGATACGGTGGTTCGCCAACTCATGAGTGGCAAAGAGGCCATGGTGTTTGTGGTGCGCTGCGGCGACGAAACCCGTTGCGCCAAAATTTACAAAGAAGCCACCCACCGGAGTTTTCGGCAGGCGGTGGATTACACCGAAAACCGCAAAGTCAAAAATTCGCGCTCGGCCCGCGCCATGGCCAAAGGCAGCAAATTTGGCCGCCAAGAGCAAGAAGCGGCTTGGCAAAGTGCCGAAGTGGACGCTCTCTACCGACTGGCTGCTGCGGGCGTGCGCGTGCCTCAGCCGTACAACTTTTTTGATGGTGTTTTGCTTATGGAGTTGGTCACCGATGCGCAAGGTGATGCTGCGCCGCGCTTGAATGACGTGTCTTTTACCCTGGCGCAAGCGGTGCAGCACCATGCCACGCTCATTGCTGAAGTCGTGCGCATGTTGTGTGCGGGTGTAGTGCATGGTGACTTGTCCGAATTCAATATTTTGTTGGCCCACATACCTGGTGAATCAGGCGCCGAGGGTGTGGACGAGCCGGTGATCATCGACTTGCCCCAAGCGGTCGATGCTGCGGGTAACAACCATGCGCAGCGCATGTTGCTGCGGGATGTGGGCAATCTGCGGGACTTCTTCGGGCAGTTCGCGCCCGTGCTTTTGAAGACGGACTACGGCCCTGAAATCTGGAGCCTTTACCAAGCAGGTTTATTGGACAACGACACCGTGCTCACCGGCCGTTTTGAGCGAGCTCATGCCGATGTGGACATGCAAGCCGTGTTGCGCGAGATTGACGACGCCCGCGCCGAAGACGCCGCTCGCCGCTTGCGAATGGCCTTGCCGACTGCGTGAAGGCCAGCTGAGCTGTCAATGCCGCGAGTGCCAAACCCAGCAGAAATTTGGACTGAGCCGCATGCGGTCTCGCGATTGCGTGCATCCCGCTTGGCGCGCAGTGCCAAACCTTTTTTGGCCCGGGGCGGCATCAAAGGTGAGCGCTGTGCGGGCTGTCGTTTGGTGCCCACCCACTGCATGTGCGCTGTGCGACCTGATGTGTCCACGCAAGCGGGCGTGTGCTTGTTGATGGCCGACATCGAGCCGCTCAAACCGAGCAACACCGGTTGGTTGATTGCCGATGTGGTCAAGGACACCTTTGCCTTTGGATGGGCGCGCACCGAAGTGGATCCCGCGTTGTTGAGCTTGTTGGCGGACCCGCAGTGGCAGCCCTTTGTCGTTTTTCCAGGTGAATTTGTTGCACCCGAGCGGCTTGTGCACACGGTTCAGACGCAGGCAGCACGGCGCCCGCTGTTCATTTTGCTGGATGCCACCTGGCCTGAAGCGCGCAAGATCTTCCGCAAAAGCCCTTATTTGAATGCATTGCCTGTGCTGAGTCTGAGCCCCGCGCAAATCTCGCATTACCAGCTGCGCCGCTCCAGACGGGATGATCACTTTTGCACCAGTGAGGTCGCATCACTGTGCTTGGATTTGGTGGGTGAAACGCTTGCAGCGCAAACTTTGCAAGCTTATTTGCAGGTCTACACCCACCATTACCTGCAAGCCAAAAACCAATTGCCACCGGACCTGCAAAGCCCGGCCCGCCTGGCACTGAGGGCGTTGGCTATGGAGTCAAGTTAGGCCTGCTTTGGACTTGGCTAGCAACAATTGTGCTTCCAGTTGCGCAATGCGTTCGCGCGCGGCATCGCCCTCTGGAATCGGCTCGCCACTGTCTCTCAGGCGGACAGCCTCTTTGAAGCCTTCAGCCTGTGCATAGCGCCTGAACCACATGCCTTCAGGGTTATGGCGGGTGATGCCATCGAACACGGTGGCCATCGTCTGCGCCTGCTCCAAACCCATGGTGAGCATGATTTGATTGACCACCATTTTGTGCATCGCCAAATGGCTGCTCGGCACGCCTGCGATGCGCTGCGCAAGCCGCACAGTCGCAGCTTCAAGCTCGGCATACGGCACGCTCTCGTTGGCCAAGCCCCAGTCAGCAGCTTTGCGGCCATCGATCAGATCGCCTGTGAACATCAGCTGTTTAGCCCGGACAGGACCCAGTCGGTAGGTCCTCATGGCGGTGGTGGGGCAGCCCCATACGCGGGTGGGCATGTAGCCAATGCGTGCATCGTCCGCCATCACCAGCAGGTCGCAACACAAAGCAATATCGCTGCCGCCTGCAACAGCCGCACCATGCACCTTGGCAATGGTGGGTTTGGGGCTGCGCCACAAGGCCATGAAGTCCTCGGTGTTGCGTTTCATGTAGGCATAGTCGACCATCGGGTCCCAGGGCGATTTTTCCTGCTGGCAGGGATGGTCAATCTGCCCCTCGCCAAAGTGCGCCAAGTCGTAGCCGCCGCAAAAACCTTTGCCCGCGCCCTCCACCACAATCACATGCACCTCGGGGGTGGCGTTGGCCCACTCCACAGCCGCCCGCAATTCGCGTGGGGTTTCATCATTGATCGCATTCAGTCGCTCGGGCCGGTTCAGTAAAAGGCGCGCGATGCGCGGATTGCCATCTTGTTGGTCAATGCGTAAGGTGGTGAATACAGGCATCGGGCGTTCTCCGTGAATGACAGACTTGAGGTCTGTTGCATCTTAATCTTGATGCACGCCAACTTCACTGTCGGATGATTTTCTTAAAAACAGTCCAATGGAAACAGGCGCATCAAAACTATCTTGATGCTGTTTTGCATGAGCCCTGTTCTGTTCTACGGGTATCTCCACAGCATCCGTCACTTGCTCTGAATTCAGTTGTATGACCCCAGGCGTAGAGGTCCGAGTCCCTTTGACAATCTCCAAAATGTGCCCCCGCGGCTTGAAGATGCCGATATGCGCAACATTGGGGCCCAATAATTCTTTGTTGATTTTGCGGTTGGCCTCCATGTCAGATGACGCGGCCAAAGTGACCAAATGGCTCCAGTCCAAACCGTCATCCACAATCTGGTCCCAGTTTGAACCCATGAGTTCGGCCACGCGCCTTGCAGCAATGTTGCGGCTGGTCATTGAGTGGAAAAGCGCGTGTTGCCCATTTTCCAAAGCGTAAAGTTGATTGACAGAAATGCAGGCCAAGGTCGCCAGTGCAACCGGGTCAATGCCGTATGTGACACGCATCCGCCGCAAGATGTTGCCGTGCGGGTCGGCTGAATCCACGGCTTCTTGGTTTTCGTACTTATGAAAGTCGTATGAACTGCGGTTTCCATTGGCCAAAGCGCGTGTTGCATGCAGCTGGCGCACAGATCTCAAAGTTGAGGTCTGCGGTGTATGGGCTTTGAAGAGGTGATTTACGTCTTCTTTCATGATGCGGCAAATAAATTAAATTTAACAATTATTTTGATTTAGTCAAATACTTATTAGGTATCAATTTTAAATTATAAATTAATCTGCTTGTGCCTGTAAATACTGCGAGTCTCTAAGTTTGCAAAGCCTGCACAAATTCCATGGCCCTCACCCGCACATCCTGCACGTTCCTGCCTGGCGCATACAGGGCTGAACCCAATCCAAAGCCAGAGGCGCCCGCGCTGCGGTAAGCCGCGATGCTGTGGGGGGTGATGCCGCCGACCGGCAGCAAGGCGGTTGATGGGGGTAACACGGCCCGTAGGGCTTTAACGACGCTGGGCGAGATCATTTCTGCAGGGAATAATTTCAGCCCATGGGCACCCGCCTCGAGCGCTGCAAAGGCTTCGCTCGGGGTGGCAACGCCAGGCAGCACCACCATGCCCAAGGCCAAGGCTTTGCAAACCACCGCGGCGTTGAAGTTCGGCGATACCACCAGGCGTGCCCCAGCGGCGTGGACATCCATGACTTGCTCAGGGTTGAGTACGGTACCCGCACCGATCAGCGTTTGCGGAAAAAGGCTTGTCAATGCCTTGATACTTTGCAAAGCTTCGGGTGAATTGAGCGGCACTTCGATGATGGCAAAACCACTGTCCACAAGGGCCTGACCCGTTGCCGGGGCTTCTAACGGGGTGAGGCCGCGCAAGATGGCGATCAGGGGTAATTGCTGCATGGCTTGCGCCAAAGTCTGAGAGGCGTTCATAGTGTCTCGGTCAAATTGGCGGCAAGGGCAAAGAGCCCGGTCCAAGTGGCCTGCGCACCAAAGCATTGACTGTCAATGTTCAAGTGCCGCAAGGCCAGCGTGTAGCGCATTGTCAAGGTCTCGTTGCCTATCAGAATGACATGGCCCTTTGTGGCCGCATCCATCTGGGTGCGTAATTCTTCGCCAATCAACAGCCCTGACAGGTAACTGGTCATCGCCGTGGCAGGCATGCGGTTGAACAAGCCCAGGGTGCGCACGGCAAACAGGTGGTGCAGAATGCTTCCGCTTTGCTGACTTTGGTCGATGCCTTGCAAAAAGCGGTCATTGTCCAAAGCGCCGGTCGCATCCAATGTCTTGCCCAAGATGGAATGCTGACTCAGTAAGGCGTAGACCTCACCGGTCATGTAGGTTTTGAAATGGGTCACACGACCACGCTCGACCTGTACCCACTTGCTGTGCGTGCCGGGCAGCACCAAAGTGGCTGAATCGCGCTGAGACAGTTGCAGTGCACCAAAAATTTGCACTTCTTCACCGCGCATCACATCCGGAATGTTCAAAGGGCCGCCATTCAAGCAGCTCAGGCCAGGCACCAAGGCGAGCCGTCCGGTTTGCAACCAAAGTGCATGTCGTCCCAATTCGGCAAATCCTGCGGGGCAGGGACAGTAGGGCGCTTCTTGCCAACCCAGGCGGCTGCCAGCCATGCCCGACATCAGGCACAAAAGACCGGGTGTCTGCATCCAATCGCCAAAGCAGGTGTTGAACACGTTCTCAAATTCACCAGGCGACACGGTCAGGATGCCGCGAGGGAATTCACGCATTTCCAAAACGGCCCCTGATGTGTTCAGCAAGGCACCTCGCAAGCTGCTGGTGCCCCAGTCCACGGCCAACAAAGCGGGCAGGCTCATGGAAGCGCCACTTGCATCAGCGGGTCAAGCCTTCCAAGGCATCGGAAGGGTAACCGGGCCGGGTTTTACAGTCTTCAATGTATTGTTCAATGATGGCGTTGAAAGAGGCGTCCGCTCGCAAGCCCAAGGCGTGGGCACGTTCTGCGGTGGCACCACGCGACCAGTTGCTCACGATGGTGGCCACTTGTTCGTTGCGCTCAAAACGCACCCGCTGTCGAACGGCTGCACCGCCCACTTCTTCAAGTGCTTTGAGCATGTCGCTGACTTGGACATTCAAGCCCGGCAGGTTCAATGCCAAACGCCCACCCAGGGCTTCCCGGCTGGCTTCAAACACGGTGATCAGTCCCTGGACGGTATTGCCGGGCGAGGACACCGGATGCGAGACGCTGGCATCCACAGGGCAGATGCTCTCCTTGCCCGCCAAGGGTTCGCGAATGATGCCGCTGAAAAACGAGGATGCCGCCCCATTGGGTTTGCCCGGGCGCACGGTGACCGTCATCAAGCGGGCCGCACGCCCGTCGATATAGCCTTTGCGGGTGTAGTCGGCCAGCAAATATTCCAGCATCAGTTTGTGGGTGCCATAGGAGGTTTGCGGCGAGGGCAGGGTGTGGTCGCTCACCAAGTCAGGCAAGGGGTTGGAGGCATCGGGTCCGTAAACTGCCACCGAGCTGGCAAACACCAAGCGGGGTGTGTTGCCGGCTTGGCGTAAGCCTTCGAGCAAGGCGCGGGTGCTGTCCAGGTTGGAGCGCAGTCCCAGCTCAAAGTCTTGCTCGCATTCACCAGAGACCGCCGAGGCCAGATGAAAGACGCCATCAAAGCCACTGGCAAACAAGGCTTGCTGTTCCAGCATCGCTCCGGCATGGCTTTGTACGCGGGGATCGGCCAGCAAATCGGCCGGCGCAGGAAACAGGTCGGCAATGCTCAGGCCGGTGATGGCTTGGCCGCAGAGCTCAGCTTTTTGTAAAAGGGTTCGGGCCAGTCGGGCGCCCAGAAAACCGGCGCCGCCGGTGATGAGAATTTTCATGGTGCTCTGTATTTTGAGTGATTGTTTTCAGTGATTGTCTTTGGGCACGGCCGATCCGCGTTGGCCCACCAAAAAGTCCAGATCGGCCCCTTGGTCGGCTTGCAACACGGTGTCCACATACAGCTTCCAGTAGCCGGATTGCATGGGCGGCTCTGGCCGTTGCCATTGTGCCAAGCGTTGCGCCAGTGCTTCGTCGCTGATCAGCAATTGAAGTTTGCGCTCCGGCACATTGAGCTCGATCATGTCGCCGTTTTGGACCACGGCCAGTGGCCCGCCATCTGCCGCTTCAGGCGTCGTGTGCAAGACCACCGTGCCATAAGCGGTGCCGCTCATGCGGGCATCAGAGATGCGAACCATGTCGGTGATGCCTTTGCGCAGCACTTTGGGCGGCAGCGGCATGTTGCCCACCTCGGCCATGCCGGGGTAGCCTTTGGGGCCACAGTTCTTGAGGACCAAAATGCAGGTCTCGTCCACGTCCAGGTTTTCATCGTCAATGCGCGCATGAAAGTCAGTGCTGTTTTCAAACACCACGGCGCGGCCTGTGTGGGTCATCAGGGCGGGGGTGGCTGCACTGGGCTTGATCACGGCGCCACGCGGTGCCAAATTGCCGCGCAAGATAGCGATGCCTGCTTTTTCTTTGAAGGGTGCATCGAAGGTTTTGATGACGCGCGGATCGTAGTTGACCGCATCGGCAATGTTTTCAGCCACGGTGTGGCCGCTGACGGTGACGATGTCTTTGTGCAACAGGTGTTCGATTTCTTTCATCACCACCGGCAAACCACCGGCGTAGCAGAAGTCTTCCATCAGATGCTCGCCTGAGGGCTGCAGGTTCAGCAGGCAAGGCAGCTCGCTGCCCAGGCGCTCGAAGTCATCGATGGTGAGCTTCAAGCCAAGACGACCTGCAATGGCGATCAAGTGGATGACGGCATTGGTCGAGCCGCCAATGGCGGCCAAGGTGCGGATAGCGTTCTCAAAGGCCTCGCGGGTCAACACTTGGCTGATGGTCTGGTCGGTGTGGACCATCTCCACAATGCGGCGTCCTGCATTGCGGGCCAGCACATTGCGACGGCCATCCACAGCAGGATAAGCCGCGTTGCCGGGTAGGCCGATGCCCAAGGCTTCGACCATGCTGGCCATCGTGCTGGCGGTGCCCATGGTCATGCAGTGGCCATGGCTGCGGTGCATGCAGCTTTCGGCTTCAAAAAAGTCTTGCAGTTTGAGCGTGCCCGCACGCACTTGTTCGCTCATGCTCCAGACGCCGGTGCCAGAGCCGAGCTCCTGGCCGCGCCATTTGCCGTTCAGCATGGGGCCACCTGAAACGCCAATGGTGGGCAGGCCCACGCTGGACGCACCCATCAGCAAGGAAGGGGTGGTTTTGTCGCAGCCCATCAGCAGCACGACGCCGTCAATCGGATTGCCACGGATGGATTCCTCGACGTCCATGCTGGCCAGGTTGCGGTAAAGCATGGCGGTAGGACGAAGCAAGGTTTCGCCCAGCGACATGACCGGAAACTCAAGCGGGAATCCGCCAGCCTCGTACACCCCGATTTTCACCTGCTCGGCCAGGGTGCGAAAGTGCGAATTGCAAGGCGTGAGTTCACTGAAGGTGTTGCAAATCCCGATCACGGGGCGACCGTCAAACTGGTCGTGGGGCAGGCCTTTGCCCTTCATCCAGCTGCGGTAGGCAAAACCGTCACGGTCTTGCCTGCCAAACCATTGCTGGCTGCGCAAATCTTCGGGTTTTTTACGAGGTGCTTGAGTCATGGCGTGGTGGGTTTTATGAGGGAAAACTAGGGGTTTTTTTTAAAAATACTATCGTATGATGATAAGAAATCAGCGTGCCAATGTAAACCCATTGCGCACCCGTGCAAACCCCTAAAGACAGATCTCCATCCCGCTCAAAGGTTGATTCATGCGTCAGACTGAAATTTTGTTGGCTTCTCGTGTCCCGCCTTTTTTGATGGCGAGTTTAGAAGCCAATTTTGAGGTCCATCACCGAGAAAAAATGCCTTCACCCGAGGTGATGTTCCGCATCCGGGCCATCGTCGGTGGCGGCGAAGCCAAAATTGACAAGGCACTGATGGACCAGCTGCCGGCGCTGGAAATGATTTCGATTTGCGGTGTAGGCTACGACGGCGTGGATGTGGCGCAAGCCCAGGCACGCGGTGTGCCGGTCACCCACACGCCCGATGTGTTGAATGACGACGTCGCTGACTTGGCTATGGCCTTGATGCTGTGTATTGGACGTCAGGTGCCTCAGTCAGATCAGTTTGTGCGCGCCAACCGTTGGGTGGAGGGTGGCTTTCCACTGACCCGTAAAGTCACCGGTGCCAAATTGGGCATTGTGGGCATCGGGCGGATTGGCCAGGCCATTGCCAAGCGCGCGGCTGCTTTTGACATGGATATTCGCTACACCGCGCGCAGCGCCAGAGAAGGCATTCCTTATGCCTATGTGGCTGATGTGGTTCAACTGGCCGAGCAAGTGGACTTTTTGGTGGTGATCACACCGGGCGGCGCGGGAACGCGCAATCTGATCAACGCCCAAGTGCTCAACGCGCTAGGCCCGCAGGGTTTCTTGATCAATGTGGCGCGTGGATCCGTTGTCGATGAAGCCGCACTGATAGAGGCGTTGCAAAACCAAACGATTGCTGGCGCGGCCTTGGATGTGTATGTGGACGAGCCCCGGGTGCATGAAGCCTTGCGCGCGCTGCCGAATGTGGTGCTCACACCCCACATGGCCAGTGGAACCGCGCAAACCCGCAAAGCCATGTCTGATTTGTGCCTGGCAAACCTGCAGGCACATTTGGCAGGTACAGCGCTGTTGACCCCCGTGCCTGAATGCCGCGTTTGAAGGCCGGGTTTTGACCTAGGGTTTTCCTGATCTTGCCAGGGCATCAATGATCATATGATAAGAAGTAATGAAGTCCCTTTACTTGATTAAAAACGTCCACGGCACCACCGTTGATTTGCTGGGCAATGCCATCATTTCAGGTGCTTATGCTGTCGGTGCCAGTTTGCCGCCAGAGCCGCTTTTATGCGAGCAGTTGGGGGTCAGCCGAACTGTTGTGCGCGAAGCGGTCAAGTCTTTGGTGGCCAAAGGTTTGATCATCACAGGCCCCAAGTTGGGAACCCGTGTTTTGCCCGAAGACCAATGGAACTGGTTCGATCCAGATGTCATCAGCTGGCAGTCGCAAAACGGATTGACCCACGAGTTTTTAAAAGATTTGCAGGATCTGCGCCGCGTGGTTGAGCCTGCTGCTGTGCGCATGGCGGCTGAGCGTGCAACTCACAACGACATCGCCGATATTGAAGCGGCATTTGCGGGCATGAAAAAAGCGGTGAATGAAGGTGGAGACTATGTCACCTTCGATTTGCGATTCCACCAAGGTTTGCTCAGTGCCTCGCACAACCGCATGCTGGTCCAAATGAGCAAAGCTTTAGGGGCGCTGTTGCGCACCAGCTTTGAAATTTCGACCAGTAAAAAAGACGGCCCAAAGTCCTCTTTGCACCTGCACCGAGAGGTATTGGATGCGGTCGTGGCGCAAGATCCAGAGCGCGCAGAACTGGCCATTTTGAAATTGATTGATGGCGCCAGGGAAGATATTCAAATGGTGTTGGGTTCACGTAAACGATTACCCAAAATCACCCGGCCTGCGTCGCAACTCAAAGCAGCTTGAAACTTTTTTCACCACCACTTCGATTTTTTAACGAGGAGACAAACCATGAAAATGAAGTCCGTACTTTGCGTGGCCTTAACGGCCGCCGGTCTTTTGCTCGGGGCGCAAGCTTCCGCGCAAGAGAAGCTCACCGTCTGGTGGGTCAAAGGTTTTTACAAGGCCGAAGATGATGCGCTGTTCGCAGCCATCAAAAAATACGAAGCCAAAAACAAGAATGTCAAGATCGAGCTGTCCCAGTACCCGATCCAGGACATGATTCCGAAAACAGTGGCAGCTTTGGATTCTGGCAGCCCACCCGACGTGGCTTATGCAGACACCTACGACTTTCAAGTCACCGCTTCTTGGGCTTATGACGGCAAGTTGGAAGACATCTCCAGCATCATCGATCCCGCCCGCAAGCGTTTCGCACCCAACACGGTTGAAACCACGTTCTTGTTGAACAACAAAGAAAACAAGCGTGCCTACTACGCGTTCCCTATCAAACAGCAGACCATGCACATCCAGTATTGGTCTGACATGCTGGCCGAAGCAGGATTCAAAGAGTCTGACATCCCGACTGGCTGGAAAGATTACTGGAGCTTCTGGTGCGACAAGGTGCAACCCGCTTCGCGTCAAAAGACTGGTGTGCGTACCTTCGGTATCGGCCAGCCCATGGGCGTGGATGCAACCGATTCGTTCTTCTCGTTCCTGACTTTCATGGATGCTTACAACATCAAGTTGGTCAACGACTCCGGCAAATTGCTGGTGGACGATCCTGATGTGCGCAAAGGTTTGATTCAAGCGGTGACCGATTACACCGCGGTGTACACCAAGGGTTGCACGCCACCGTCGTCCACCAGCTGGAAAGACCCCGACAACAACGTCGCCTTCCACAACCGCACCACCGTCATGACCCACAACGCCACGATCTCGATCGCAGCGAAATGGCTGGACGACATGAATAACGCGGCTTTGACGGATGCGCAACGCGCCACCGCCAAGAAGAACTACACCGAGTTGATCAAGACTGCCGGTTTTCCGAACAAGCCTGATGGCTCCAAGATGACTTACCGCGCCGCGATCAAAACCGGTGTGATCTTCAAGGAATCGAAGAACAAGGCCCGCGCCAAAGACTTCGTCGCCTTCATGCTGGCCGAAGAGAACATCACGCCCTATGTAGAAGGCTCTTTGGGTCGCTGGTTTCCGGTGACCAAGGCTGGTCAGCAAAGCAAGTTCTGGCAGGGCGACGTGCACCGCCAAGCGGTTTACAACCAGTTCATGGCAGGGACCTCGACCTTTGAGTTCACCAAGAACTTCCGCTTCACCCAGCTGAACAACGAAAACGTGTGGGCCAAGGCGATGAACCGTGTCCTGAACGAAAAAGTGCCAGTGGACAAGGCGGTGGATGAAATGATTGCCCGTATCAAAACGGTCGCAGGCAATTGACGATCTGAGTCGCCGCGCCCTCAGCCTGCCCCAAGGCAGTCTGGGCGGCGCGGCCTTTTTTTCTGTTTGATGGTTTCCAACATGTCCAATGCAAGCGTCGCTTTGCCTGCGGTTTCAGCGCCCGCCCGCAAAAGCTCCAATCAATGGGAGTTTTGGGGTCGCATGCTGGTCGTGCCTTACCTGCTGATCTTCTTTGTTTTTGTGCTCTTTCCCGTAGGCTACGGTTTGTGGCTGGCGCGGCATCCGGAGAGCTACGTCAAGCTGTTTGACGACCCCATATTTTTTCGCACCGCCATCAACACGGTGATTTTTCTGGTGGTGGGCATCAATATCAAGATGGCTGTGGCCATGGTGCTGTCGGGTTTCTTTGTGCAAACCCGTTGGTGGATCAAAATCATTTCGTTCATTTTCATCTTGCCCTGGGCCGTGCCCTCGATTCCGACCATTTTGTCGGTGCGCTTCATGCTCAACCCCGAGTGGGGCGTGATCAACTCACTGATCTTTCGTTTGAGCGGCGCAGACGGCCCCAATTGGTTGAACGATCCGACCTTGGCGTTGACCTTTTCGATGCTGATGCACATCTGGAAGTCCTTGCCCTTTTGGACCTTGATCTTGGTGGCTGGACGCATGTCGATTCCTGCGGAACAGTACGAAGCCGCCTCGGTGGACGGTGCCACCAACTGGCAAAAATTCAAGTTCATCACCTGGCCTTCGATGCGGACCTTGTATTTGACTTCTACCATCTTGTCCATGATCTGGACGTTGGGTGACTTCAACTCGGTCTACCTGCTGACCGGTGGTGGCCCGGCTGATTTGACGCACGTTCTGGCAACACTGGGCATCCGCTATTTGCGGCTCGACCAGGTGGACTTGGCGATGGCATCGATTGTGGTGGCGCTGCCGATGGTCTTGCCCTTGGTGTATTTCATGATGAAACGTTTGTCAAAGTAAGGAGGCGCTCATGAAACGCATCACATTCAAATCGGTGGCCACCGAAGCCAAGCTGCTGCTGATTGGCATCCCATTGACGATCTGGACCTTGATTCCGCTTTACCACATGGTGCTGTTCGCGGTCTCTCCCAGAGACACTGCCACTTCGGGCAAGTTGTGGCCCGATCATCCCACTTTGCAAAACTTTGATTTTGTTTTTAACCAAAAGCATTTCTATCTGGATTATTTTTGGCTGCAAATGGGCAACTCGTTGCTGATCGCCACCGCTGTGGGTTTGCTGACCTTGGTGGTCTCAACCTGCGCGGCTTTTGCCATCAGCCGCCTGAAGGTGCCTGGCGGGCGCACAGTGATGAATTTGGCTTTGTTCACTTACTTTATTCCGGCTGCTTTTTTGGCGGTGCCAATGTACAAAACCATGGGAGTTTATGGCCTGCTCAACACCCAATGGGCTTTGATATTGGCCATGGTGACGATTGCTTCGCCCTATTGCATTTGGGTGCTCAAGCAAGCCTCTGACAAACTGCCGTATGAACTGGACGAGGCGGCGCGCATGGACGGTGCCTCACCGATGCAACTGTTTCGTTTGGTGTACTTGCCCTTGATGGTGCCATCGCTGGTTGCCGTGGGCACCTACGCCTTGTTGCTCGCGTGGAACGAGTACCTGTATGCCTTTCTCTTGTTGTCCAACGACAAAGACGTGACCCTGTCTGTGGCCTTGGGTAATTTTTTATCAGCGGACGATTCGCCCTGGGAGCTGCTGATGACCACAGGCTTGATTTATGCGCTGCCGCCTGCGGCCATTTACTACACTTTCAAACGCTACATGGTGTCGGGCTTGACCGCCGGTGCCGTGAAAAGCTGAATCCATTCAAGAATTGCAGAGACATTATGGCCACCGTATCCTTTCAAAATATCAAGAAGTCGTTTGGCAAAACCGACATCATCCATGGCATCAGTTTCGACATCAACGATGGTGAGTTTGTGGTGCTTGTCGGTCCCTCGGGATGCGGTAAGTCGACGCTCCTGCGGATGCTGGCCGGCTTGGAAGAAATCAGTGGCGGCGAAATCCTGATTGACGACAAAGTCGTCAACGACCTGGAGTCCAAGGACCGCGACATTGCCATGGTTTTTCAAAGCTATGCGCTGTATCCGCACATGACGGTGCGCGACAACATGGCCTTCAGCCTGCTTTTGCGCAAAGCCGATGCGCAAAAAACCAATGAGCGGGTTGACCATGCGGCCAAAATTTTGAATTTGGAGCATTTACTGCATCGTTTTCCGAGGGAGCTCTCAGGCGGTCAACGGCAACGTGTGGCCATGGGCCGTGCGATTGTGCGGGATCCGAAAGTATTTTTGTTCGACGAACCTTTGTCTAACTTGGATGCCAAGTTGCGCGTGGCCATGCGCGCCGAAATCAAAGCGCTGCACCAGCGCCTGAAAACCACCACCGTGTATGTGACCCATGACCAGATTGAGGCCATGACCATGGCCGACCGCATTGTGGTCATGCAAGACGGCATCATTGAGCAAATCGGCACGCCTTTGGCGTTGTTTGACCATCCCGGAAATTTGTTTGTCGCGCAATTCATCGGCTCGCCCTCGATGAACGTGGTGCAGGGCGTGTTGCAGGTCACCGGTAGCCAAGTCCATGTCCAAGCTGAAAACACAGCCTGGCCTTCACTTGCCGTGGCGTCAGGTCAGAACGGCCAAGCGGTGTATTACGGCGTGCGTCCTACTGACATTACTTTGACCCTAGCCGGCCAGGGTATCGCAGCGCAGGTGGTGGTGGTGGAACCCACAGGGGCGGAAACCGAGTTATTGGTCAAAGTGGGCGCCTTCCAGTTGGTGGTCACCTTGCATGGCCGCACCTCGGCCCAGCCGGGCGAAACGGTCTACTTGCAGATCGATCCGGCCAAAACGCATTTGTTCGACGCGGCTTCGACCCAACGGTTGGTTTGACGATGCAACAAACACCTTGCCGTCTGGTGGTGATGGGGGTCAGCGGATGCGGCAAAAGTACAGTTGGCCGATTGTTGGCGGCCCGATTGGGTGTCCGCTTTGTCGAAGGCGATGAGTTGCACAGCCCTGCCAATGTCGCCAAGATGGCGGCCGGCGAGGCCCTGACCGATACCGACCGCGCCGGATGGTTACATGCCCTGTCCGCCATACTGGCCCAAGCCCGAGACCAAAACCTGGGCATTGTGGTGGCTTGCTCTGCCTTGAAAAAAGCTTACCGCGACATTTTGCGCCAAGGTGCTTTCGACACGCGGTTTGTTCACTTGCAAGGCAGCGAGGCGGTCTTGACGCAGCGCATGCAACAACGCACCTCGCATTACATGCCAGCTTCTTTGCTGCAAAGCCAATTGTCTATTTTGGAATCACCCCAAAATGACGAGTCTGCTTTAACCTTGGATGTGATGACGCCGCCTGAGCAGCAATGCCAGCAAGTCATTGCACACTTGCAAACCTTGAGCCTCTCAACGCTGGCCCACCATTGAATCCCATGATCACAGCTTCTACTTTTCGACTCGATGGCCGACTGGCCTTGGTCACCGGGTCCTCCGCAGGTATCGGTTTGGCGCTGGCCCGCGGTTTGGGTCAGGCCGGCGCCACCCTTGTGCTCAATGGCCGCAATGCGGGCACCCTGGCCGCTGCGGCGGCGCTGCTGCGCAGCGAAGGCTTGGTCGTGCACGAAAGGGCTTTCGATGTGACCGATGCGAGTCAAGTCCAGGCGCAAGTGGCCGACATTGAACGTCAGATTGGCCCGATTGAGATTTTGATCAACAACGCCGGCATTCAGCGCCGTGGCCCTTTGCATGCGTTTGCCCACAGCGATTGGCACGACATCATGCAAACCAATTTGAACAGCGTGTTCTTTGTCGGCCAAACCGTGGCGCAGCAGATGATTGCGCGTGGACGCGGCCGGATCATCAACATCTGCTCGGTGCAAAGCGAATTGGGCCGACCTGGCATTGCGCCCTACATGGCCACCAAAGGGGCGGTGAAGATGCTGACCAAAGGCATGGCGATTGACTGGGGCCCGCTGGGCCTGAATGTCAATGGCATTGGCCCGGGTTATTTCAAAACCGAGTTGAATGAAAAATTGGTCAACGACCCGACCTTCAGCGCTTGGCTGACGAACCGCACACCCAACCGCCGTTGGGGCGAGGTCGAAGAACTCGCCGGGGCTGCGGTCTTCCTGGCCAGCGATGCGGCCAGCTTCGTCAACGGCCATATTTTGTATGTCGACGGCGGCGTCACCGCCCAACTTTAAACACGTTCCAGGACACACCATGCGCGCTCTTGTTTGCCACGCCCCCGAAGATCTGCGGATCGACACCCAAACCCAGGAGGCCCCAGGCCCTGGCCAACTGCAAGTGCGCGTCGCGTTTGGCGGCATTTGCGGCTCGGATTTGCATTACTTTCAACACGGCGGTTTTGGCACGGTGCGCATCAAAGAGCCGATGGCTTTAGGCCATGAGGTCTCGGGCATTGTTTCAAAGGTGGGGGAGGGCGTGACAGCTTTTCGCGCAGGCCAGCGCATCGCCATTTCGCCTTCGCGGCCCTGCTTTGCCTGCGCGTATTGCCAAAAAGGCCAGCACAACCATTGCATGGACATGCGCTTTTACGGCAGCGCCATGCGCTTTCCGCACATCCAAGGTGCGTTCCGCGAAAGTCTGATCATCGAAGAGCATCAAGCCCATGTCTTGAATGACCGCTTGAGTTTGTCTGAAGCGGCTTTGGCCGAACCCTTGTCAGTGGGTTTGCACGCCATCCAGCGCGCAGGCACGGTGTTTGGCAAACAGGTGCTGGTCACCGGTTGCGGACCCATCGGCGCCTTGTTGATCGCCGGTTTGCGCCGCGCCGGTGCGGCCCGCATCGTGGCAGTGGATTTGGCCGAGGGACCTTTGGCCTGCGCACGTCAGATGGGGGCTGACGACACCATCAATCTGGTCTCACAGCCCAATGCCTTGGCGGCATTCGCAGGCGATAAAGGCAGTTTCGATGTGATGTTTGAAGCGTCCGGCAGTGACAAAGCCTTGCGCGCCGGGCTGGATGTGGTCACGCCGCGCGGCGTGATTGTGAGCATCGGTTTGGGCGGAGATTCCACATTGCCTTTGAACCAACTGGTCAGCAAGGAGCTGGAGTTGCGCGGCACCTTCAGGTTCCACTCCGAGTTTGCGGTGGCGGTGCGCTTTTTGAACGAAGGCCTCATCAACGGTAAGCCCGTCATCTCGCATGTGATCAAACTGGATCAAGCCGAATCAGCCTTTCGCTTGGCCGCAGACAAGAGCCAGGCGATTAAAGTGCAAATCGACTTTGGCGCTGAAGCCTTGGCCTAACCCCTAATTGACCATGACCACTTTTCAGAAAATTGTCCTCTTCACCGACACCGATGGCCGAGCCAAATTCCGTGAGGAGTCGGTGGCGCTGACTGAAGGCACGCCGCAGAGCCAACTGTCGGCCTTGATGGCCAGCGGCGGCTACCAACTGCGCCACAGCCCCATGGGGTTTCGCAGCCAGTTCCATTGTTCGGGCCACAACCAGTGGGTCTTTATTTTGAACGGCCACATGGAAATCGGCTTGCAAGACGGCAGCAGCCGGGTGTTCAGCCGGGGCGACCATTTTTACTCGGCCGACACCTTGCCAGAGGGCGCAGTGTTTGATGCGACCGTGCACGGCCATTGGAGCCGCCAATTGGGCGATCAGCCCCTGGTGACTTTGTTTGTGCGTGGTTGAGCCAGCCCACCAAAGCGACCATTCTCCGTATGAAAAAGGCCGCTTGCGCGGCCTTTTGTCTTGTGCTGAAGCACTGTGTGCGATCAGCGACCGAACGAACGTCCGCCACCACCACCGCTGCGTCCACCGCCGCCGCCATAACCACCTCCGCCCCCACCACCGCCACCGCCACCGCCTCGGCGCTGGCCGCCACGGCCTGCTGCCAAGCTGTCGATGCTGGTGCGTGTCGGGTCAGGTTGGCCACCGGCGGTGTTGCTGCGGCGCGGTTGATCGCGGCGCGAGGCAAATTGGTTGGTCATCAAAGGGTCGATGTGGCGCGGCAATTCGTCGCCATCGCCACGCGGGCCGCGCTCACCGCGGGGTGGGCCTTGGCGTGGGGGACGGTTGTCGCCTCGGTTGTCAAAGCGGCCTTCTGGGCGTGGGCCGTCGTTGCGGTTGCCTTCAAAACGCGGGGTATCGCCACGGAATTCGCCATCGCCACGTCCGCCGCCCTGTGGGCCGCCACGTCGTGAGGGCGGTGGGCCACTGCGTGCAGGACGCAGACCGGCCGAGCGGCCACCGCCACCGCCACCACCTTCGCCTTGCGGACCTTTGGAGTCGCGGATGCGTTGCATCATGTCGCCGCGCGCAGCTTTGGCCGCCGCTTGCATCACGTCACGGCTCGGTGGACGACCGGCGCCGCCCCACAGGGTCTGGCGACCCATGGCAATCGGCTCGGCTTTTTCGCCCGGCTCAGGGCCAAAGCCTTCGAGCAGTTCCACCGCAATTTCTTGCTTGGTGAAGCGCTCGATTTCCATCATGAAGCCTTCTTCGTCCAAGCAGACCAGGCTCACGGCCTCGCCGCTGGCACCGGCACGGCCGGTGCGGCCAATGCGGTGGACATAGTCTTCGGAGACGTTGGGAATTTCGAAGTTCACGACGTGTGGCAAGTCTTCAATGTCAATGCCGCGTGCCGCAATGTCGGTGGCCACCAAGGCGCGGATCTCACCGCTCTTGAAGCCGGCCAATGCCTGGGTGCGTGCGGTCTGGCTTTTGTTGCCGTGCAGCGCCATGGCCTTGATGCCGTTTTTGGTCAGGTAGTCGGCCACATTGTTGGCACCAAATTTGGTGCGGGTGAACACCAGCACCTGGCTCCAGTTGTGCTTGTTGATGATGTGCACCAGCACTTCTTTTTTCTTGCCGCGACCGACCGGGTGAATCACCTGGCTGATGCGTTGCACCGTGGTGTTGCTGGGCGTGACCTGAATGCTTTGCGGATTCTTGAGCAGGTTGGCGGCCAACTCGCGGATTTCGTCCGAGAAGGTGGCCGAGAACAGCAGGCTTTGTTTGTCTTTGGGCACCATGGCCAAGACTTTTTTCACGTCATGGATGAAGCCCATGTCGAGCATGCGGTCGGCTTCGTCGAGCACCAAAATTTCAATGCTGGACAAGTCCAGGAAGCCTTGACCCGCCAAGTCGAGCAAACGACCGGGGGTGGCAACCAAAATGTCCACACCGCGTTTGATCTTGTCAATTTGCGGTTTCATGCCCACGCCACCAAAGATGACGGTGGAGTTGAGTTCAAGGTATTTGCCGTAGTCGCGCACGGATTCTTCGACCTGTGCGGCCAATTCGCGTGTGGGCGTGAGCACCAGGGCGCGAATCGCTTTGCCACCGAATTTGTTTTTGCCCGGCTCGCTCAGCGTGAGTTTGTGCAACATGGGCAGTGTGAAGGCGGCCGTTTTACCGGTGCCGGTTTGCGCGCCGGCCAGCAAGTCCTGACCCGCTAAGACAGCCGGGATGGCTTGCGCTTGAATAGGTGTGGGGGTTTCATAGCCTTGCTCTTGCACGGCTTGCAGGATGGCCGGAGCCAAATTCAAATCAATAAAGTTCATTCAAGGGGCGCTGATTCCAGCGCAGGGCATCGGTTTGTCAGGCTGTCAAAAACAGCCGCCAGTCAAAGACCGATGGGATTCACAGGTGAGCTTGAAAACCTCCTACAGAACGCAGGGGTAAGGCTCCAGCAGAAATGCTGATGTTGCGGCAACTGGAGGCGGCAACGGGCGCATTGTCGCACGAAAAATGAAAAGCCCAAGCGCACCCCCTGAGCCCGGCCTTCGCTACACTTAAAACCAATGACCGCAACATCCCCTTTTTCGCTTCAGCCCGGCTTCATGGTGGTGCATGGCAACCGCCTGGAGGACCTGCGCGATTTGGCAGTGAACTTTGTCAAGCACCGGCCTTTACCGCCCTTGCAGGCCGAAATTTTTTTGGTGCAAAGCAACGGCATGAAGCATTGGTTGGAGTTGGCCTTGGCTGACGAGTCGGCGTTGGGCATTTGCGCCGCCACCCGCATGGAGTTGCCTTCGGCATTTTTGTGGCAGATGTACCGCAGCGTGCTGGGCGCACAAGCTGTGCCGGTGCACATGCCGTTTGACAAGACGGCTTTGGTCTGGCGCTTGTTGCGCCTGCTGCCCGAGGTGGCCGCGCAAGATGCTGTGTACCACCCGTTAGCGCACTATCTGGCCAGTGACAGCGATGGACGCAAGCGCTACCAATTGGCGCAACAAGTGGCCGATGTGCTGGACGGCTACCAAAGCTACCGTGCCGATTGGTTGTCCGATTGGGCGCTGGGCCGGGATGTGTTGCGGTCCAGCGCCGGGTCAGCCAAACCGGTGCCTGAGGACCAGGCATGGCAAGCGCATCTGTGGCGGGCATTGCAACAGGATGTGGGTCTGGGTCAAGCCCAATCGTCCCGGGCAGGGGTGCATGCCCGGTTCATGCAGGTCCTTCATTCGCTGGCACCCTCGGCTCGCCCGGCAGGCTTGCCCCAGCGTGTGGTGGTGTTCGGGATTTCGGCCTTGCCCATGCAGGCGGTCGAAGCCCTGGCAGCGCTGGGGCGCTTCAGTCAGGTGCTGATGGTGGTGCAAAACCCGTGCAGACACTATTGGGGCCATGTGATCGATGGGCGCGCCAGCTTGAATTCACACACCCGGCAGAAAAGCAAATCCGGTGTGCCGGTGTTATCGCTGCCCAGCGATCCGGCCAGTTTGCATGGCGAGGCTCATCCTTTGCTGGCCTCCTGGGGCAAGCAAGGGCGCGATTACCTGCACTTGCTGGACGGCTATGACCAGCCCGAAAGCTATGCCCATTTGTTGGCCAAAATAGAGGTGTTTGAATCGCCGAAAGCCCCGATGGGCCAGCGCCTGAATCAACTGCAGCAGTTGCAGGCCGATATTTTGGATTTGGCGCCTTTGCCTGCTGCGCCGCAACCCGAACCCGCCCAGGACGGCGCGATCACGTTGGTGACCACGCACTCTGCGCAGCGCGAAGTCGAGGTCTTGCATGACCGCATTTTGGCCTGGCTGGACGCGCAGCCCAATTTGCAAGCGCGTGATGTGATGGTGATGGTGCCGGACATGGCGCAATTTGTGCCGCACATTCAGGCGGTGTTTGGCCGCTTTGCCCCGGGCACGGTCAGGCACATCCCGTTTTCGGTGGCCGATACCTCGTCGCGCGAAATGCCCTTGGTCCAAGCCTTGGAGCGCTTGCTCGGCCTGCCCACTTCGCGCATCAGTCTGGCCGATTGGTTGAGTTTGTTTGAAGTCTCGGCCGTGCAAAAACGCTTTGGCTTGCAAGCCGCCGATGTGCGCGTGCTGCAAAACTGGTTGACCCGTGCCGGGGTGCGTTGGGGCTTGGACGCTGCCCACCGTCAAAGTTGGGGCGTGCCCGAGATCGACGGCATGGAACAAAATACCTGGGCTTTTGGACTGCGGCGTTTGCTGATGGGCTATGCCAGCGGGCAAGGGCCTGCCTGGCAGGGCGTTGAGCCTCTGCCAGAGGTGGGCGGACTGAGTGCACAGTTGTTGGGCAGTTTGGCGCAATGGATCCACGCCATGAACCACAGCTTGCAGGCTTTGTCCCAAGATCAATCGCCCAGCCAATGGGCTCAGACCTTGCAGGCCTTGCTGGCCCAATTTTTTGAAGCCAGTGACGACACGGAGGAGCGCCTTGTGGCGCAACTTCAGCAGCAATTACAGCGTTGGTTGCTGCTGTGTGCGCAAGCGTCTTTGACCACCCCCTTGCCCTTGGTGGTGGTGCGTGAACATTGGCTTGCGCAAATCGAGTCGCCCGGTTTGCACCAACGCTTTTTGGGCGGCGGCGTGCAGTTTGCAACCCTCATGCCGATGCGCGCGATTCCCTTTAAAGTGGTGTGCCTCTTGGGCATGAACGACAAGGACTATCCGCGTCAAACCTTACCGCGTGATTTTGACCTCATGGCCTCACAGTGGCGCGCGGGCGACCGTTCGCGCCGTGAAGACGACCGTTATTTGTTTCTCGAAGCCCTGCTGTCGGCGCGCGACAAGCTCTACATCAGTTGGCAAAGCCACCGCGCCACCGACAATGCCGAGCAGCCGCCCTCGGTCTTGGTGTCGCAATTGATGGACGTGCTGCGCGCTCGTTTTGCCGATGCACCTTCGCCTGTGCTGCAACCTTTG
>Ga0114959_10000738_pt1 | contig 30522 bp, 28 predicted proteins | sample C_130625_EF_Meta_FD_87317 | JGI IMG/M metagenome (GOLD analysis project Ga0114959, IMG submission 87317) | Freshwater microbial communities from Lake Croche, Canada to study carbon cycling - C_130625_EF_MetaG | ecosystem: Environmental > Aquatic > Freshwater > Lake | place: Lake Croche, Canada... | reverse complement strand
TTAGGCGGAACAGCTACATCCGGCATTGACTATGTTGCACCATCTACAACAGTCAATTTCACTGCTGGTCAGCAAAGTGCAGTTATTCAGATTGCTGGAATTGTTGACATTATCAATGAAAACCCAGAAACTATTACAATGTCTGTTGCAAGTTTAATTTGCCCTAATGTAACCATAACAAAATCAGTTTATTTGTACGACTATGTTCCTCTCACGTTGAACACAGGACCCGACAGTGCTGTAATTTGCATTGGCAAACCATTCAACTATTATGAAATGGTATTTTCAGGTAATGTAGCTTCAACTAGCTGGAGCAACGGATCATCAAGTACTAATTTAAGTTTCGTGGCAACACACAATAATACTAACATGTGGTATTATGTAACAACGATATCAAATTGTAATATTGATACAATTCGAGACAGTTTGTATGTTCACAGTTTAGATACCAACGGTGCAAAAATAGATGTGACCCATCTAATACAATATGAAACATGCCCAGAGCAAGATACTTTAGTAATTACATTATCTGTAGGAGTTGCTAGTCCTATTACATATCCTATTTCAATAGGTGGAACAGCTACAAATAATTTAGATTATTCATTCATTGATACATTGGTTCAGTTTGTTCCAGGTGTGCTTACTTACTACGTTCCGTTTAATTTACTGCCCGATGGATTGAATAATGAAACAATAGAAAATTTAGTCATAAAAATTGAACCTCAACCCAACTCATGCGTCTGTTCCATAACTAAAATAAAGAACATTTCAATCATTGATAGTGCCGAAGTTAAAATTGCAATAAGCGATACCACACTCAAATGTCCGGGGCAATATGTAACGCTTCAACCATCCTACCATTCACCAAACGGAATCATTTATTGGAATACATTCAACAGTTATAATTCCAGTTACTCTTTTTCATACAACAGTTCGGATACAACTGAAATTATTATTAGTATATCTGATACTATTTGTGGAATTGCTAAAGTAGACAGTGATACAGCTTACATCTACCCACCAATCTATAACGCACTTAATATTACATCGCCTACAAGTATGGTTTTAAAGTGCTTGAATGATAATTTCAATTTCAACGCATTATTTAGTGGTGGAATACCCAACTATCATTACTGGTGGTATGATGCAAATAATAGTTTGTTAGATACCAATGTTAGTCTAACGCAAAACATAGTTCATAATTCAAATTTTAAATTAATTGTTAAAGATGGATGCAATAAAAAAGACACTATGCTATTTAGTATTACAGAAACTCCACGAACAGAATTTACATTAACAGCTTTGGATAATGTAACAGTACAATGTCCAAATCAAATAGCAAACATAAGCGCCAATGTTGCTGGAGGTTTGCCACCATATCAATTTTTATGGAGCAATGGTGTTACATCACAATCATATCAAACTACAATAACCGACTCAACAACTTTAGTGATTACAGCAAAAGATAGTTGCGCCAACGAACGACGTAAAATAATAACACTTATTCCTCCTAATTATACTGAAATGTCATTAGGCCTAACTGCAGATTCAACAGTTTGTCCAGGTCAAAGTACAAACATAACAGCACAAGCTGCAAATGGTATCTCTGATTATATTTATACGTTTACAACAAACTCTGCAAATACTTTTATAAATGTTTCATTAAATGCTATTGAAGCATCATTAACCAACTCATCATATTTTATAGCTACTTGCGTAGATGGTTGTCAGAATGAAGTAAAAGACAGTATTTATATACACCGTTATGCCGACTGCAATGCACTTATAAGAAATGTAGTAATTATGAATGGCGAGAATGGAAATAAAACTTTATATATTGCCCATGCAGAAGAATATCCAAACACATATGTTATAATTTATAATCGTTGGGGAGTTAAGGTTTACGAAAACTTCAATTTCACGAATGAAACTTCTTGGGATGCAAGTAATGTAGATGCCGGCACTTTCTACTACATAGTTGAGTTTGATAAGCAATACATGTACGAAAATAATAAGCGTTGTGGATTTTTACAAGTATTAAAATAAGCTTGTTCAAACTTCGATAAAAGTTATATCAGTTATTAATAAAGATATATACTTTCCGCTACAGCGAATTCAAAAAAGCTACCAAAGCATTTCTATCCGACTTTGAAAGTGCTTTAAATTTTTGCTTGCTCTTTGCTCCTTCACCACCATGCCAAAAAATGGCTTCTACATAATTTCTTGCTCTTCCGTCATGCAAAAAATTGGTATGCCCATTAATCTTTTTTGTTAGTCCAATTCCCCATAATGCCTGAGTACGCCATTCGTATCCATCGGCTTCAAACTCCTCTCTAAAGTCTGCTAAAACATCACCCATATTGTGTAATAACAAATCAGTGTAAGGATGTATTAATTGATTACTCAATTCTTTAAATGCAACATTTGTTTGTGTACGCATGGTGCTTGTGTGGCATTTTACGCAATCAATATTTTTAAAAATTTTCTTTCCTAATTGCACTTCGGTGTTGGCAACATTGCGTCGCGCCGGTACAGCAAGACTTTGCATATAAAATGCAACAGTTGATAAAACACTATCACTAATTTCGGTTACCGAATTATCTTGCCCAATATATTGCAGTTGATTGGATGAACTTTCGTTTTTATAAATAGGATTTGTAACACCCATATCTTCATTGTATGCACTTGCAGATTGTTGCTTTAGATTTGGTTGTCCGGCTTTCCAACCAAAACGTCCTAATTCCTTTTTAAGTTTAACAGCATTCCAAACCAAGTTGGCTTTGCCACTAATGCCATCACCATCGGCATCATAAATATCTTCCTTTAGTTTAATATCCAACTCACTTATTGCTTCTAACAACCCAAGCCCAAATACAGGAGGGGCTAGTCTTGGCGAAATTTGCAAGTTTGAGGGTAATGGAATGTATGAATTAGTTAATTGATATAATGGTTTACGTAGTTGCACGGATTCTCCATCATCAAAATATTCAGTGCTATAAATATAATCAGTTATTACATCCGCCTCGGGTAGCTTTCCGTAAATGGAATGTGATTGTAGTTGTCCTCCAAAACCAGGTGCATTTAATGGTTCTCCATGAGAATTTTTACCAGGAACACTTAACCTTAGTAATAATGATAACAAACCTTCACCAACATCTGGTGCTTTTCCTCTTCCATCGGCAGCATGACATGAAACACATGAAACATTATTATAAATTGGCCCTAAACCTGGATTTACTTTAGCTGGCGCAGTAACAAAAATCCTTTCAAAACTAACATCACCTAAATCATGCACCTTTGCATTACGACCATTCAGCGCTGGAAACATTTGGCTAAAAGCAGATGAAGATTCATCAAACACTGTATTCAGCCCTCCACTCAAACGTTCATCATAACTTTCTTCATTAAAATTATTGGGCTTTCGGCACGCAAAAACCCAAACCAAGCATAGCAAAACAATAATAATTCTTTTGTTCATTATAAGTAGAAGTAGATTTATTAAAATTAGTTTTTAACGTTCAAGTTAATTAAAGGTATGAGTTCGTTTTCCAAAGTTCCCTTTAGTTCATTGAGTATTTTTTGTGTGTTTAAAATTTGAACCTGTTCGCTAATTATAGCTTGCCCAAAAGGTTTACTAAACGTGCTGAAAGTTGAAATTGCAGCAGCAACTTGCGAACGTATTTTAGAGTCTAAACTAACGTTATACTGTTTTACCCAATCGCTAATAGCAACACCTTTAATAGCGTAAGAGCATAGATAAACATTTTGAACACCTTGCATATTATTTTTAAAATCAGAAAAAGAATTTTTACTAAATTGAGATTCTTCTAAATCTGGATTTTGTGCGTTAAATGGTTCTTCAATTTTTCCATTTGCCACTTCATCGCAAATACCTGCCATAGCATTTACTATTTCAAGCATTGCTTCCTTTTTTGTTTTGTATGTAACTGAACCTAAGCCGGCAGTTTTTAATTCGGTTGAAAAAGCACCATGCGCAACATCCCAACTCTTGGGCATCATATTACAAATTCGCTTTAACTCTTTTGCCAAGGCTAACATGTATTCTTTTTCACGTGGAGTAAATTCAGAAGATGTTTTTGTTCCATTAGCACCAAAAATTAAATACTCTTATGGATGAAAACCCTTTAAAGATTCTTGAATATTCTGCATGTATGAATCAGAAAATACAACTTTTGAAGCTAATAATGAATCTAAATCATTTCTGTTAACAGGCCAAGTATCAATGGCAGGATCTAAACCTTGAGTAGATACAGGTCCAAACAAAAAACTTTCACTTTGTTCCCACTCATTTCTAAGATTACGCCAATCGGATTGCGCCTTTCCAATATTACTTTCGTTGAAGTTGGCTGCCAAATCATTTATAGTATTGTATAAAATATCTGATTTTGCACTAATATTTGTTAGATTTTCTAACGCAAGTTTATCTGAAAAATCATTGAAAATAAATGTAGCAATGTCTGGTTTTGCAATTTCTTTTTCTTTCTTTTTACAAGAAGAAAAAAACGTTGGCGTTACTAATAATGCTGATGAAAATAATATTGCAAGTTTCATTGCAAATTGATGCTTATTATAATATTTTGAGATTTTATTTCTGTTTGCATTTTTTTTAGTTCGGTTGATGCGGGTCCATTTGTAACTGCTCCTAATTTATTAAAGCTACTGCCATGCAAAGGGCACTGAAAATTTTGCCCATCAAACATTACTCCCGCATCATTGTGTGTGCATTTCATATAAAGAGAGTAATAGGTTCCGTCAGCTTTTTTAATTAACAAAATATCATATTGTAAACTTTTGCTTCGCACTTTCAAAACTGTTTTATCTAGCATCTGCGTAAGCGGAATTTCTATTAGATTATTGGAGGGTACTACTGTTAAAGTTGCAATTGCGCTACAGGAAGCTAGTCCTAAAACGCCTGTAAGGCCTATACAACCCAGAGCAGATTGCTTTATAAAGATTTTCCTATCCATTAAAACGAGTATCCAAAACCAAGGTTAATAAAATTGCGACTTTTATAATATTGTGGCATTTGCGGAAATGGATTTACAACCAATGCTGGATTTATATTGCCGGTGGTTGCATGATGATAATCTAATTTTATTGCCACACCTCTTAACGGTGCAAATTGAATTCCTGCAACTACATGCTTTTGTGTATTTGGTCCATTTTCAATTCCATTTGTTGCAGTTTCATAGTCCATATTTATATTTTCGTAGCGTACAAAAATGGTAAGTGATTTTTCACCATGGTATTTTCTGTTCAAGAAATCATAACCTAGTTCAGTATAATATCCAAGCATTTGACGAGGGGTGTTGTTTGCGTAAACAGTATTTATTTTGTCTGCATCATTTATAAAAGTATGTGCAAGCATAGCCTTTATGCAAATCCCATTTTTTTTGTATTGGATGTTTCCTTCACTTACATTTATTGGCAATGCAAAAGCTCCTGTTGCAATTTGCAAACTATCAGATAGTCTATTACTTATGCCAGAAGATCCACCATAATAGGTAGATGCTTGAATTCTAAAACTGTTGTAGTAATATAAAATTGCAGCTGTAACTGCAATATTTCTGCTGCTTCCATAGCTTCCTTCTGCACGTCCATCTCTAATTCCTGTGCCGTTTTTAAATTTAGATGCGTCAAGACCATTTACCAAAGCAACACTGTAGTTTAAACCTTGTATTCGCGCACTGTTTCCGTAAAGTCCAACGCCTATTTCACGCCAAGTAGCTGGTATAATTGTTGACTCCAAATATGGCCTATCATTACCATTGAATGTGGTAGAAAGATGGTTTTCATTTATGATACCTATACGAGGAACAAATAGACCTGATATTAAATACCAGTCTTTATTAATGTTATATTTTAACAGAAATTGTTCCAATGAAAACTCTCCTGAGCCACCATTTGCAACTTTTGCATTTTCTAATTCCCACTCACTAAAAAACTGAATCTTATCACTAAACTTGTGCCCTAAGAAAATAATTGCCCTTGTAACATTTGTTGTTGCGGTTTTCTCTTCTTTGTAATATTGGTATTTAGCTTCGCCATATCCTGAAATAACAGTCGGACTGGTTTTTCTTACAAGGTTTGCATTTAAAGAATCTTCGTATGTTACTACCTGCGAATAAGTATTTAACGAGAGAAATAAACTGAGTAAAAATATATAACGCTGCATCTTTATTTAGATTAATTATAAATAATGCACAAATGAAGAACTTATATTTAAAACTCCAAAATTATTTAGAATGATTTTAAATAGTTTTTTGGATTAAGACTTCTCTAGGTTAAAAAAAAAACTACTTTTGAGTTTATGAAAAATAATATTTCAATAATAGCCTCATCTATTTTTGTTGTAATAGTGGTTTTATCAACTTTTTCTTGCAAAAAAACTGACGAGACCATTCCTGACTTAAAATTATATAAAGATAGTGTTGATACGATTTTTCTAAATGAAAAACTTGTTGACCCAGGAGCATTATCTATTGATAATTTTGATGGTGACATTAGCTCACTTATATCAAGTGATTATTTAACTGTAATAAACAAAGACAGCACTGGAAAATATATTGTAACCTACAAAATAGTTGACAAAGCTGGAAACATCAACTTAAAAAAGAGAACCGTCTTTGTTGTAAACCAAGCATATCCTTGGCAAGGAAATTACAATGCAGTTGACACTCTTTTTAATTTACCAATAGCAGTTAGCAGTGATACTTTCAGAAAAACTTATTCAGTAAAAGTTGTTGCATCATGGAAAGAAAATAGAGTTTTATGGATTAAAGGATACGGACAATACTCAACTACCGGTTATACATCAATAAATCTAACCGCCAATGTTTTAGATTCATCGGGCACTCTCAAAAAAGCAAATGTTCCTTTAGTAAATATTAAAAACTTAACATACGGTTTAGCCACTGCCACTTGTGCTACTTCATCACATAAAATTAAAAGTCTGTACGATTTTTACTTGTACAATGTTGGTACAAAAACAATTCAGATTGAATACGAAGATGAAATTTACGAACCAATTGATTGCGTTGCTCTAAAGAGAGGAAGATTAAAATTAACTTATACGTCAGCGCTTTAATCTAATTTATATTTGTTTGGTATTGATAAAAATTCATTTACTTTTGCTTTACAAAAAATGGCTCTTGGGCTAAGAAAATTATCTTTTAACATGTCAAAAAGAAATATACTCCTTTTTTTATTTGCTTCTTTAATTATGGTAATAAGTTCTTGCAAAACACATGAGCGATGTCCTGCTTATGGCAAAGCAAATACAGCTAAATCAAACTGTTCAGTTCCAGCATAAATATATGGTTGTTACTGATTTAGTTTACTCCGAACAATGGAATAAAATCATTCAAGATTCATTTGTTGCATTAAAAGGAATAGCAGTTTTCAAACACAGCGATACTTGTTCAATTAGCCAAATGGCTTATTCAAGAATTCAACGAAATTGGAAATTCAACGAAACAGAGCTACCTTTTTATCTTATTGAAGTAAAGAAAAACAGACCTATTTCAAATTTAATTTCAGCTGAATTAAATATTCAACATGAATCTCCTCAATTATTCTTAATCAAAAATGGTGTGTGTATTTATAACGAATCACATGGTTCAATTAATGTAAAGGACTTAGAGCAATTGGTTGCTTAATTTACACAATTAAGAAATTACTGTTTTAAAATTTTCCTTTTCAAATACAAGAAAGAAACAATTCCCATAATTATAAAGTAAACATACTCAGTGCACCACACCATTTCTATTGATGCTTGGTATTTTACTGCAAGTAAATAAGTTGCTAATAAGTAAAAAAACAATGTTAAGGCTTCAATAACTAGTGTAACCATTGTATTTCCCGAACCTGAAACTGCACTTAACAAAACGTAAGCAACCGAAAAGAATAAGCTTGAGCCTGAAATAACATAAATACAGCCAGATGTCTGAGCTATAATTTCTTTGTTATCAGTAAAGATTGACAATGTATAATCAACAAAAATTAAATTAACAAGTACAACAACTAATGTTGTTACAAAACTTAATACAACAATACGTTTTAGGACAGCTAATAACTCATCTTTTCTGTTTTGCCCAATTAGGTTGCTAACAATTGTATTCGTAGCATTCGAAAATCCCATTAAACACAACATCAAAATCATATAGATATTGCGTGTAAGATTTGAAATAGCCAAATTACGTTCACCCATTTTCTCAACTATTAAAAAGAAAACAAACCAACTCCAGAGTGCTATAAAAACCTGCACCATCAATGGTATGGATGTTTTTATCAATTCAATAAAAAGAAGCTTATTGTATTGGAACTTATGAAATAATTGATATTTTCTGATGTTGCCATATGCAATGGTATAATAGATTGCAAATATTGCAGCACAACATTCTGCCATCGAACTGGCTAAACCAGAACCTGCAATTTCCATTTTAGGGAAACCGAAATTACCAAACACCAAAACATAATTAAAAAGAATGTTACATGAAGCAGCAATAAAAGTAGTGTAACCAACCATTTTTGTAAAACCAAGTCCTGAGAAAAAAGAACGTGTTAGCAATACAAAGAAACCTGCAAATATTCCAAAGCTTCGATATCTAATAAACTCAATACTTGCATTAAGTATGGCTGGTGATTTTACTAATGACTGTAAAAGTACATTGGACCCAAAATACATTACCATAAAAATTAACAAAGCCATCAGCATCATAAAAATAAAACTGTGAGAAAACACCATTCCTATTTCTGAATATTTCTGTTCCCCATCAAAACGCGCTATAGTTATTTGTGTACCAATGCTGAAACCAACACCAAGCATAAAAAAAGTAACGTAATATAAACCAGCTATAGCCGAAGCACCTAAAGCTAATTCACTTACCCGACCTAAAAAAATGGTATCAGAAACATTGATGATAGTTTGTGCAACACCACCAATAATTAGAGGATAGGATATCTTCCAAATTTGATTATATGAATAAGTTTGCGACGCTACCAAGCTATTGATTCAAAAATTAATGCTTTCTTAAAAATAAAATACCAAACTAATTGACTGATTAAGTTCGGACGAAATAACGATATAATAAACAAAACAGAAAAGAAATTAAGAATTGTTGTTAGTTGATTCACCCCCCGAACTGTATTATAGAATATGTCTTAGCTATGCATAACAATATAGATTATTATAGGTGACTTTATTTTACTTATTGAGAGATTATAAATTTTGTGAAGAATATGTAGGAATTATACTTCAATCATAAAGCTAGGGAAATGGATTCAGCGTAGATTGCGAAAACACTAAATCAAAAAAATAAAAATGGTTTTTAATGAACAAGCTTTCTTTATACACCAATAAATTCATACTTTCACGACCTTATTAAAGTAAGCAAATAAATGAAAAAGTTAGTCAAGATTTTAGGTATTTCTTTTTTGGTTTTATTAATCGCAGCAATTGTATTACCCTATCTTTTTAAAGATAAAATTATTGCTGTTATAAAAGAAGAAGCAAACAAAAACCTCAACGCAACATTCGATTTTAAAGAATTTGATGTGAGCTTAATAAAATCATTCCCCGATTTTCAATTTGAGCTGGGTGGCTTGTCAATTATTGGGATTAATGAGTTTAACAACGACACACTAATTTATGCCAAGAATATTTATTTAAGTGTGAATTTGATGAGTGTGATAAAAGGTGAGCAATACAAAATAAACGACATCACCATAAAAGATGCATTGCTACAAGGCCTGGTATTAAAAGACGGAAAGGCAAATTGGGATATAACTAAACCTGATAATTCAGTTGCCAAGCCAGCATCAGAACCAACAAAATTTAAAATGCAATTGCAAAAGTTTGAACTGGCAAACACTACTATTGTATATGATGATGCTCAAATGGGTTTTGCTACAAAGCTTTTCAACACAAATCATACTTTAAAGGGTGATTTTACGCAAGATATTTTTGACATTGCTACTGTAACAGATATTGAAAAGTGGGACTTATCGTATGGTGGAGTAAGATATTTCAATAAGCTGCACACCAATATTGATGCTGCTTTACAAGCAGATATGCCCAACTTTAAATTTACTTTTAAAGACAATAAATTTCAGTTGAATAATCTTGCTTTAGGCTTAGATGGATATTTTGCAATGCCCAAAGAAGATATGGATATGGACTTGAAAATTGTATGTAAAGAAACTTCATTTGCTTCTATCCTATCATTAGTTCCGGGCTGCTATACAGCAGATTTTAAAGACGTAAAAACTTCTGGAAGACTAGCCCTGGATGCTTATGTAAAAGGCATTTACAATGAAAAAAGAATGCCTGCATTTGGTTTGAAATTGTTGGTTGAAAATGCCATGTTCAAGTATCCTTCATTGCCAGGAACAGTTAATAATATCAATGTAAATGTTGATGTAAAAAATGCCACAGGTGTTCCGGATGCAACCAAGATTGACATCAATAAATTTCATGTAGAGATGGCTGCAAACCCAGTTGATGTTGCCATGCACATTGCTACTCCAATTAGCGACCCTTATGTTAACGGAACTGTAAAAGGGAAGATTGATTTGAGTAGTGTCAAACAATTTATTCCGCTTGAAGCTGACCAAAAACTTTCAGGAATAATAGCAGCTGACATTTATATGAAAGGACATAAATCAAGCATTGATAATAAAAAGTTTAATGAATTTACTTGCAACGGTAACCTGGCAATAAAAGCAATGAATTATGTTAGCAAAGAAACTCCATATGGTGTAATGATAGATAAGATGAACATCAACTTCACCCCTCAATATGCCGAACTTTCTGCTTTTGATAGCCGCATTGGCAAAAGCGATTTACATGCAAACGGTAAGATGGAAAACTTTATTGGTTACGCTTTGGCGGATGAAATGCTAAAAGGTTCGTTTAATGTTACTTCGTCATTTTTAGATTTGAATCAATTAATGGATGTTGATGACACACAGCCTGCAGCAGCCGATACAGCTAAAGCAGGTGTTATTGAAGTGCCTGCAAATTTAGATTTTGTGATGTCCTCATCACTTGGAAAAGTGTTATATAGCAATATGGAAATGACAAACATGGTTGGTAAAATTACCATCAGAGAAAGCAAGATTGACATGGAGAATTTAAAAATGAATATGATTGGCGGTATACTAGCTGTAAAAGGATTCTACGATAGTAAAGATAAAAAGAAACCAGCAGTTTCATTTGATATGGATATTGCAAATTGGGATGTGAAACAAACCATAAAAGTATTTAATACGGTAAATAAAGTTGCACCAATAGCTAAGTATGCTTCCGGAAATTTCTCAACTAAAATTATTTTTACATCTTTATTGAATGATAGTATGAGTCCATTGTTAAGTACCCTTTCTGGTGCTGGAAAACTAAATACAAACAACATTGTAATTACCAATTTACCTATGTTACAGAAAGTAGCCGATTTAGTAAAAATGCCACAATACAAACAGGCTGATTTAAAAGATGCAATTGTTGATTTTTCATTTAGTGATGGTAGAGTAAAGATTGAACCATTCAATTTTAAAATTAAAAACACAAAAATGAATTTAGGCGGTTATCAATATTTCGACCAGAAAATTGATTATGATTTGAAGGCTGAAATTCCAACAACAGAATTAGGTGGTGCAGCAAATAATCTTGCACAAGGACTTATTTCGCAAGCCAACAGCAAGGGAGCATCAATGAATATAGGCGAAAAAGTTAATTTAAAAATTAAAATTGGAGGAACAGTTACAAACCCTACAGTTAGTGCAGGTTTAGCAGATATGGGCAAAGGACTTGTAAACGATTTAAAAGATAAAGCGAAAGCAGAAATTGATAAAAAGAAAGCAGAGTTAGAGGCAAAAGCAAAAGAGGAATTAGAAAAACAAAAAGCTGCGGTAATGAATAAAGCTAATGCCGAAATCGACAAGCAAAAAGCTGCTGCCGAAGCACAAGCCAATAAATTAAAATTGGAGGCCGAAGCTAAGGCAAAAGCTGAAGCTGATAAAGCAAAAAAAGCTGCTGAAGAAAAATTGAAAAACGAAGCGAAAAATAAATTGAAAGGTTTGTTTGGAAAATAAAAATTTGATTTATGTCAGGCTTCTCAATTGTACATATTATTCCACGTTTGGGTTTTGGTGGTGCCGAAAGATTGGTAATTGATATTGTTAAAGAACTTAGCAATTATTCTAATATAACATGCACATTAGTTGCATTACACCCCTCACAAAAAGATTTTAACACAGTTGAAAATACTAAAGGTATTTCTTACCTTGAACTTGATTACTACAAAATTAAAAACAAAGAAAAGCGTGTTGATTTTTTATTTGATGAGCTGCAAAAAATTAATCCTAATATTATTCACACACACCTATTTGAAGCAGAATTATTAGTTAGAAAAAAACTAATAGAAGGCGTTAAATATTTTACACATTGCCATGATAATATGTGGCAACTCAATATAAAAACAGCAACTTTTAAATTTAGCTTGAAACAAAAGTTGCTAGCTATATATGAAAGCAAAAAGCTAATTTCTAGTTACAAAAAGTGCGCTAATTTTTTTATTTATATTTCTGATGATACTAAAGAGTTTTATCAAAATAATCTTTCTAAAAAATTATCAGATAAAGGTTGTGTAATTCATAATGCGATTGATTATAAAAAGTTTTATAACGCGTGCCAAAAACAACTAAAAAATAGCATAGTAAAATTCGTAAATGTGGGTAGTTTGGTGAATAAAAAAAATCAGCATTTTTTGATTGATGTGATGATTGAACTTAAAAAAAGAAATGTTGAATTTGAATTGAACTTACTTGGTGATGGTCCTAACAGAGAGTTGATTACCGAAAAAATAAAAGATAATAATTTAGAAAATAATATTCACCTTTTAGGTAATGTTACCAATGTTGAAAGTTATTTATTTAAGTCTGATATTTACTTGCATTCCGCCACTTACGAACCATTTGGGTTAGTGCTACTAGAGGCAATGGCGGCAGGCTTACCAACAGTATGTTATAACGGAAAAGGTAATGCAGATATTATTGAAGACGATAAAAACGGATACATCCTTACAACTCCAACACCACAAGAGTTTGCAGATAAAATAATGTTATTATTGAATGACAAAACAAAGTATGAGGCAATAAGTGAATATGCCAAGCTATATGCTGAAAAATTTGATATTACACATTACGCAGTAAAGCTCTTAGAGCTTTACAATTCAAATCATTTAATATGAACTTTCAATTAAAGCACTTTAATGATTTGTCTGTATCTGAACTTTACCAGATATTAAAACTCCGACAAAACGTTTTTGTAATTGAACAAAACTGTATTTATCCAGAACTTGACGGATATGACAAAGATTGCTTTCATGTTTTTTTGCTTGATGATAATGGTGAGTGTATTGCAACATCTAGGCTGGTACCACCAAAAATAAAACATGAACATTTTGCGAGTATAGGCCGTGTTTGCACTTCTATAAACAATCGTAAAAATGGTTTAGGTAAACAGTTAATGCAATACTCTTTACAAAATTCTGAAGAATTATTTCCTTTAAAATCAATCAAAATTGGAGCGCAATTATATTTGAAAATATTTTACGAATCATTTGGTTTTATTCAAGTTTCCGGGCCTTATGATGAAGATGGTATCATCCACATTGACATGATAAAAGAAAATTAATTCATCAATTCTTTATTAACTCTTAATTGTTCAAATTCAATAATACATTCAACAAATAAGCATTGGCACAGTATTACATTTGTTATCATTTTTAAACTATGCTCATTTTCATTACATACATATTTGCCTCCATTTTTCTTTTAGCTTTCGTTACTCAGCAAATTTATTTTTGGGGAATTTTTGGTAAATTAAGTTTTAACAAAAAGCAAAAAGTAATTGCGCAACCAATGCCAATTTCAGTAGTTATTTGTGCAAAAAACGAAGCACAAAATTTGTACAATAATTTACCGCTAATTTTTGCGCAAGACTTTCCACAATTTCAGGTTGTTGTAGTAAACGATTGCAGTTCAGATGAAACATCAGATATTTTAGAAGAATTTGAAAAAAAACATAAAAACCTGCATGTTGTAACGTTGAAAGAAGATGTAATTCGAGACCATTATAAAAAACTTGCACTTACTATTGGTATTAAAGGCGCGCATTATGACCACATGATTTTTACTGATGCCGATTGTATTCCAAGGAGCAACCAATGGCTTAAAACTATGGCAGCTAATTATACTCCTGAAAAACAAATAGTAATTGGTTATGGAGCTTATAAAAAAACAAATGGTTTATTAAATAAGATAATAAGGTATGATTGCTTTTATGGGGCATTACAGTATTTTTCTTTTGCCTTGATTGGCAAGCCCTATATGGGTGTAGGAAGAAATTTAGGTTATAGAAAAAACTTCTTCTTCGAAAATAAAGGATTTTCAAAACATTATCATATACAATCTGGCGAAGATGATTTGTTTGTAAATGCAAATACGCACGATAATAATTACGCATTAGAATTTTCGTCTGATTCGCACACAGAGACAGAAGCAAAAAAAACATACAAAAAATGGAAGATTCAAAAAATGCGACATCTTTCCACCTCAAAATTTTACAAAGCTAGTGATAGGTTTAGAATTGGTCTTCTTGCAGCATCTCAATATTTTTTTATTGTTGGCCTAATTGCAATGATTTCACTTTCATTATTAAATATAAATATCGTTCCATTTCAAATTTACATTGTAGCTTCTGTAGCGCTTGTTAGATATATTACATTGTATATCGTTATGTTTTTTGCCATGAAAAAACTTTGCGAAAAAGATTTATTACTTTTAACTCCATTATTTGAATTAATTATGCTTTGGATTTATCCAATCTGGCATTTCAAAAATATGTTTGTTAAACGACATCAATGGAAGTAAATAAAAATTTATCGGACAAAGCGCAAGTTGATTTTGACTTAGTTAAAGATGCACTTGCAACCGGCAATCAAAAAGCATACGCTATGCTTATGGATCGCTACCGCGATTCAATTTACTTTATGTTATTGAAAATGGTAAAGAACAAAGATGACGCTGATGATTTAACCATTGAAGCTTTTGGAAAAGCATTTAAAAGATTGCATCAATACTCACCTCAATTTGCATTTAGCACTTGGCTTTTTAAAATTGCAACTAATAATTCAATTGATTTTTTAAGAAAGAAAAAAACAAATACCTTTTCTATTGATAAAGCTATTGAAGGTGAAGAAGGAGAATATCAAATTGATATAAAAAGTGACGGACTAACACCTGAAGAAAAGTTTCTGAAAAAAGAAAAAATAAAAATGATGCGTATCGTAGTTGAAAAACTAAAACCACGCTACCGACAACTTATTGAACTAAGATACTTTGAAGAACTTTCGTACGATGAAATTGCAAAACGTTTAGAAATGCCCATTGGTACCGTTAAAGCACAACTCTTTAGAGCACGTGAATTTTTGCAAGAAATAATGAAAAAATCTCACTATAAAATTTAATCCTTGTGTCAGAAAGTAGTACCATTTTTAATTCTTATTTTCCTAATTTAAATAATTTTGAAATACAACAACTCTTAAAACTTAAGGAGTTATATGTGCACTGGAACGCCCAGATAAATGTAATATCACGTAAGGACATGGACGATTTTTTATTACGTCATATATTACATTCGTTAGCCATTAATAAATTCATAAATTTTAGAAACGGCACACAAATAATGGACTTAGGATGTGGTGGAGGCTTTCCTGGTATTCCTTTAGCAATTATTTTTCCAGAAGTTGAATTTTTGATGGTTGATTCAATAGGCAAAAAAATTAAAGTAGTAAATGAAGTTTCACAAGCATTGCAACTAAAAAATGTTACTGCTGTTCAAGCGAGAGCAGAAGATATTAAACAGCAATTTGATTTTGTTGTAAGTAGAGCCGTTGCTCCACTTGAACAACTTCTTTTTTGGACTTATAAAAAATATAAAAAGCTAAATAGCAACGAAAAAACTAATGGATTAATTTGTTTGAAGGGTGGCGATTTACATCAAGAAATTTCAGATGCGCACAACTATTTAAAGGCAAGTAAAATTACGCAGAACATTACACTTAAAAATATTTCTGAATGGTATTCTGAAGATTTTTTTGAAACAAAAAAGTTAGTGTATTGTGCACTTTGATATTTCATAAATTAAATCCAAAACTCTTAATTTTTTGTTTGCAAAACTGCAAGCGATATTCAATATCTCCACTTACAACAAAATAATTTGCCCCTGATTTTTTTAAATCGTTTTCATAAATATCAAATATTTTTTTGCGTTCATCATAATCTGGATTTTCGCGCAAAGGATCAGGCGACCAAGGAATATCAATGTCACACAAAAAATGTAAAGTATAATTTAATGGATCATAATTATCCTCAATGTATTTGATTTTTGTACCAAAAACATAATCAGCCCAAATTTTTGTAACCAATAAATTAGTATCACAGAATAAGTATTTTTTGGCATGTAAAAATCCTTCAGCTTCTAAAATCTTTTGATGAATGGATATATATTCAATATCAGCAACGGTATATTTTGTTGTTAGCTGAGTAATATAATTTCTTGCAAATTCCGTAACTAAAACATCATTAAACTCTTTTGCAAGAAGTTCTGACAGGGTTGATTTTCCTGAAGATTCAGGTCCAACAATGGCAATTTTTATAATTGAATGTTGTGTTGAGTATGCCATGATTTTCTCCAATTCATAAAACCTTGTACTGCTAAAAACGCATATAGCAAATATAAAAATGAGGTTATATATAAACCTCGGCTGAAATATATAAATACCGAAACACTATTAATTACTATCCAATAAAGCCAACTTTCAATTTTTTTTAATGTGGTAATATATGTAGCATAAATACTGAATAGAAAAATAACTGAATCAATATAAGGCAATGCAGCGCTAGAATATATATGGGCAAAATATCCCAAAATCAATCCGGCAAACAACAATATAATTGAAACTGAAATGTTTGTATTAACTGATTGATAACTTACATTTAATGAGTTTGCTGGAATTTTCCAAAAATACCAACCATACAATGCAACAATAAAATAAAAGGTTTGCAAAAATGTTTCTAAATATAATTGAACTCCATAGCAAAGCCAAGCATAAATTACACAACTTAAAAGCGACATTGGCCAGCAAAAATAATTTTGTTTAGATGCCAATATAATATAGGTCAATGCCGATAATACAGCTAAAATTTCTAAAATTAAATTTGGGGTTATAATTGTCAAATCTCAATAAATCTTAAATGGTTTTATGCTTTCTTGCAAAGCAAATAATAATCTGTATAATTGTTGCATAATATTAAGATAATGAAAAATAATTTATTTGCATTTGTTGCTGTTTTAGTAATGTTTACAAATGCTATTGTAGCACAAAAAGTAAAAAAAGAAAAAATTTTAGATGGCGTTAATTATGAAATTACGCTTGTGGAAGAAAATACAAAAAAGGAAACTAAAGCAGTTCCTGATTTAATTAAATTTAAATCTGGCAAATTGACGAGTAAATATATGGAAGATAAATTTAAGTTTGAGAAAGGAGACTTTACTTTTGTAACGGACTCAACCGATGTTGAAAACAAAAAAATTCACTTTAACTGTGACATGGTAAATGAAACAAACGAAACCATTAAGTGGGATGGTGATATTGAAGAAGATATAATTGAAGGCAAAATATTTTGGATTAAAAAAGATAAGAAAACCAAAAGTGATGTAATCAAAAAATCATTTTCATTTAACGGAGGAATACAAAAGAAAAGATAGAACTTTCATAAAATATTTTTTTAAGAATGCCTTGCTAAAAAATTAAGTAGGGCATTCTTTTTTTAAAATATGCTTTGGTATAAATTATTTAATCATTGCTAATTGCAGCATTTACTAATGCAAAGGCCATAACCTTTTGGATTATGCATTCTAAAAAGCCATTAGCATGAGGATAAGTTTTAATAAGAAAATGGAAACGAGCCATCACAAAAATTTTATCGATTCCTCTCAATTTGAATTTAAAGTCTGACTCTAGTCAATCAATTGGCAGCCCACCCACTAAATTTGAAATTGAAAAAGCTATTTAATTAGTCTGTATTTTTAGTTAATTTGCACCGAACAACAAATAGCATCAACATATTTTACAACATAGTAAATGGCAAAAGATATAACAAACAAGGGCGTTACAAGCAAAGAAGATGATTATAGTAAATGGTATAATGATTTGGTAGTAAAAGCCGATTTGGCCGAAAACTCCGCAGTGCGTGGTTGCATGGTTATTAAACCTTACGGATATTCTATTTGGGAAAAAATGCAGGCTGCCTTGGATAAAATGTTTAAAGATACCGGACATGAAAATGCTTATTTCCCTTTATTCATACCCAAAAGTTTTTTTAGTAAAGAAGCATCGCATGTTGATGGCTTTGCAAAAGAGTGTGCTGTAGTTACTCACTATCGTTTAAAAACAGATGTGGATGGTAAAGTTGTTGTGGACGAAACCGCAAAGCTGGAAGAAGAATTAATTGTTCGTCCTACATCCGAAACTATTATTTGGAATACTTACAAAGGTTGGATAGAAAGCTACCGCGATTTACCATTACTAATAAATCAATGGGCAAATGTGGTGCGCTGGGAAATGCGAACCCGTTTATTTTTGCGTACTGCCGAATTTCTGTGGCAGGAAGGCCATACAGCGCACGCAACAGCCGAAGAAGCAATTGCAGAAACCGAACAAATGCTAAATGTATATGCGGACTTTGCAGAAAACTTTATGGCATTACCAGTTTTAAAAGGAAAGAAAACTGCAAACGAACGTTTTGCTGGTGCGCTAGATACTTATTGTATTGAGGCTTTGATGCAAGATGGTAAAGCGCTACAAGCAGGTACATCGCACTTTTTAGGGCAAAACTTCGCAAAAGCTTTTGATGTAAAATTTGCAAACAAAGAAGGCAAGCAAGAATATGTGTGGGCAACATCATGGGGCGTTAGCACACGTTTAATGGGCGCATTAGTTATGGCTCATAGCGATGATGCTGGTTTAGTTATCCCTCCAAAACTAGCTCCATATCAAGTTGTTATTGTGCCGATTTATAAAGGCGATGAACAGTTAATTCAAATTAATGAAGCGGTAGCCAAAATAAAAAAGGAATTAGAGGCAAAAAATATCAGGGTAAAATACGATAACCGCGATACACAACGCCCTGGTTTTAAGTTTGCAGAATACGAATTAAAAGGAGTACCAGTGCGTTTGGCAATGGGTGCACGTGATTTAGAAAATGGAACAATAGAAATTGCACGCCGTGATACCAAAGAAAAAGAAACACTTTCTCAGATTGATATTGCTACAAAAGTGGAACATATTCTGGCTCAAATTCAACAGAGCCTATATGACAAAGCCTTATCATTTCGCGAAAACAATATTCACAGAGTAGATACATATGAAGATTTCAAAACTGCATTAGAAAAAGGTGGTTTTGTATATGCGCATTGGGATGGTACTTCTGAAACTGAGCTAAAAATCAAGGAAGAGACCAAGGCAACTATTCGCTGTATTCCCTTAGATAATCCGCAAGAGAATGGAACGTGTATATTAACAGGTAACGCTAGCTCAGAAAGAGTGATGTTTGCAAGGGCTTATTAAAAGGCATTAGCTCCAAAATAAAGTAATGATAAAAAATATTTTAAAGTTTTGTTTGTTGGTGTTTTTTGCATCCTTGTTTTTTGCATGTGACAATGAGTTTGCGCCCAAGCCCAAAGGTTATTTTCGGCTCGACTTCCCTAAAAAGGAATATTTGGTTTTTGATACTGTTTACCCTTTTACTTTCGAATATCCAAGCTATGCAAAACCAATGTATTACAAAGGTTCAATTGATAGTAAGTATTGGATGAATCTAGAATTTACAAAGCAAAGAGCAACACTACATTTAAGCTATTTTGATGTGAATAATGATTTGCAAAAACACCTTGATGAGTCCCGAACACTTGCCTATAAACATACTGTAAAAGCTGATGGGATAGATGAAAATGCAATTTCTTATCCTGAGCACAATGTGTTTGGAGTGGTTTATCAAATAAGAGGTAATGCAGCATCCAATTTACAGTTTTACATTACCGATAGTACTAAACACTTTATTCGTGGAGCGCTATACTTTAACGTACCACCAAACGCCGACTCACTTTCACCAGTAAATGATTTTATAACACAAGACATCAAACATTTTGTAAGTACAATTTCATGGAAGAACAAATAATTACTTTGCAATAAATTTATACATTAGCCCGTCTTAAAAGTAACATATATGAAAGGAATTATTTTGGCCGGAGGAAGTGGCACACGATTACACCCTCTTACATTAGCAGTTAGCAAGCAATTAATGCCTGTTTACGATAAACCAATGATATATTATCCGCTATCAGTTTTGATGATGGCAGGTATAAACGAAATACTAATAATTAGCACACCACACGATTTACCCCACTTTGAAAAACTATTGGGTGATGGAAAAAATTTAGGTTGCAATTTTCAATATGCAGTTCAGCACGAACCTAACGGACTTGCACAGGCATTTGTTATTGGTAAAGATTTTATTGGCAATGATAAGGCGGCATTAGTTTTAGGCGACAATATTTTTTATGGCGCAGGCTTAGGAAGACTCTTGCAAGAAAACCAAAATCCTGATGGAGGAGTTGTTTTTGCATATCATGTAAGTGATCCTGAACGTTATGGTGTGGTTGAATTTGATGCAAATAATAAAGCAATATCTATTGAAGAAAAACCATTACATCCAAAATCTAATTATGCCGTGCCTGGTTTATATTTTTATGATAATGATGTAGTAGAAATTGCTGCAAACTTAAAACCTAGCGCACGCGGCGAATATGAAATAACAGACATCAACAAAGTATACCTGGAACGCGGAAAACTAAAAGTAGGAATACTTGACCGCGGAACTGCTTGGCTAGATACTGGAACGTTTGCATCACTCATGCAAGCGGGACAATTTGTACAAGTAATTGAGGAAAGACAAGGAATTAGAATTGCTTGTATTGAAGAAGTAGCTTTCCGCATGGGATACATCAATAAAGAACAATTGCAAAAACTTGCTGCACCACTCGTAAAAAGTGGCTATGGCTCATATTTAATGACTCTTTAGTTTTATAAAAAATAATTATGACACGAATTTTAATTACTGGTGGTGCAGGTTTTATACCTAGTTGCGTTGCCGAAAAGTTAGCCGAAAACCCTGAAAACGATTTAATTTTGATAGATAATTTTGCAACGGGGTTCCGCGAAAAAATTCCTACATCAAAACACAACAACATACGATTTATTAAAGCTGACTGCAACGATTTTGTTGATATTTCAAGTATTTTCTCAGCATTCAAGTTCGACTATGTTTTTCATTATGCAGCACTCGTTGGTGTGCAACGCACGTTAGAAAATCCTGTTAAAGTGTTGAATGATATTATTGGTATAAAAAACGTACTTACGCTTAGTAAAAATATAGGTGTTAAAAGAATTTACTATTCTTCATCATCAGAAGTATATGGAGAACCTGTTGAGTTTCCTCAAAATGAACACACTACTCCACTAAATTCTAGATTGCCTTATGCCATTGTAAAAAATGTGGGCGAAGCATTTTTAAAATCATACAAACAGGAATATGATTTAGATTATACCATCTTCCGTTTCTTTAACACTTACGGACCAAAACAGAGTAAGGATTTTGTTGTGAGTAAATTTATTTTCGCTGCTTTAAAAGGAGATAATATTACCATTTACGGAGATGGCAGCCAAACAAGAACATTCTGTTATATTGATGATAATATTGAAGCAACTACAAATGCCTTTTATAATAATATGTTTGTGAATGATGTTGTAAACGTTGGTGGCGAAGACGAAGTACCTATTTTAGAACTTGCAAAAACAATTATCAAACTCACAAACTCTGTTTCTAAAATTGTTCATTTACCTGCGTTGGAAGATGGTGATATGACACGTCGCAGACCAGACACTACAAAAATGAAACAACTACTCAACAACAAAACTTTGGTGAGCTTAGAAGATGGATTAAAATTGGTAATTGAAAATCATAAATCCATTAAATAATTATTGGAAACTTAAACTAGAGAACTTAAAATTTTGAACTACTAGGCATAATAAAATATGCCAAGAAAACTGCCTAAATATTGCATTAATTTATTTGGCAATGTTTATATACGAGTTGGGTCAAATACATTAGAAAATGCTATTTTACTAAATTTCTGTTTTTCATTTCATCAATAAAAGCCTTGTTGTAAAGCACTACACCCGAAGCATTCATGTGGTCATCATCATAAAAATTATAACCATCATTTAAATGATGCTTGTGAGACATATCAATAAATGGAATGCTATTTTTATTTATTATATTTTTTAGATAATGCATTAAAATGGCTTCGTTTTTCAAATACAATTTGCTTGGTAATGGGGCATAAGTAAAAATGAGTTTCTTGTTTTTTTCTTTACATAGTGCAACAATTTTATTGATAAATTTTAGTTGGAATTTCATTAATGTTGTATCTAAAGTAAGTGTATCATATATCACTTTTCTGTTTATTGCAGAGTCAGGCACCACAGCATAACCCTTTCTGAATATACAATAATCGGCTTTTCCATTTTTAATTTTATTATCTATAAATGGCTTAAGAGATAACAATTGGAAATCGAAAAATGATTGTGATGAAAATGCTTGTTGCAACAAATCTGTGTAACAATTTATAGCGCCAACCATTTCTAAATACGATTCATTACCACTATTACAAATGGTTACCGGATAAACTTCTAAAACCACTGCATTTGTTTTGTGAATGGACTTTTGAAGTAGAAAATAACTGTTGATTGGTGTTTGGGAAGATGAACCTAAATTAAAAATATTGTATCCACAATCTTCAAAAACTTTAGGATCGAAAGCACGATAGCAATGAGATGAACCAAGAAATAACATGTCAATAGTTTTTTCTCTTTCTAAACCATCAAAAGTGCGTTTTAACAAACTAGGTTTCTGAGGAATATTAGGAAAGTAGTTTTGAATCAAAAGTGTTTTACCAATTTTCACCTTAAACAACAAAAGTGAAATTGAATAATAAAAGGCAATAGCACATAGTAAAAAAAGAAAAATCTGTTTTGGCTTTTCCAAATCTTATAAAGTATAAAAAATAAAATAATTGCTCGAAAAGTAATAATAGAATTTTTGAAATGACAATTACAGGTTCATTTCAATTCGTGAACAGAACATTTTTGTCGGTTTTGTATCTCGACAATTAAATAATATTTCTAAAGTAATTCTTATAGCATGTAAAAAAAATTAAAAATAATAAAAGAGTATTATAACCTGATACTTGAATATTACGAGGAAGAAAATTTGTTACATGTAAAAGTAAAACCCAACACAGATTTTGAACATGATTTATTAAAGAAAACAATTCAAGATGTGCAGGATATTGTTGGAGAACGTAGACACAAAGCGGTCATTGAAATGGGAGAGAATAATTCATCATCAGATGGATCAAGAAAAATTTATGCAGAAAATGCATACAACAAAAAAATACAGATTGGCAGATGCTTTTATCGCAAAATCATTAAGCGTTGGGCTTATTGTAAATTTTTACATTACAACATACAAACCAACAAAAGCATTTAGGGATTTAGAAAAAGCAAAAGTTTGACTCAGAAGTATTAATACTGAGCGGTTTTATAACCTGGAAAAGTTAATACATATCGTGGTCATCAGGACTTTCTTTTTCAAATTTTAAATCTTCGTCTAAAAATTCGCCCTGCTCGTTTTGTTGTTCCAAACTCCAATTATCGGTTGCAGTAGTTTCTAACCAAATACTACCCGATTTTCGAAAAACTTGAATATGTAATCCAAACTTTTTTTCGAATTCCTGTTCTAATTCCCAAACAGTTGTTTGGCCATTAAAATCAACAATTTCTGAATTGCCTCTCAACATCAATTCAATGATTTTTACATTGCCTAAAATCATTTTGCTGCGTTGCACTGAATTGCCTTTAGTATGACCTTCCTTAAAAAAACCGATACGCAAAAAAGGATAAACTTTATTGAATTGAGAATTAATAAAATCAATAGTTTGGTTTTTATCTACTTCTATTTGTGCCATCAAGATACTATAAATCTAAACTACAAACAAACAGTAATAGTCAAGTGATCAAAATGACTTTAATCATTCATATACTTGATTTACACACCTAATTATTAATAAACTTTATTTCCAAAAATGTAGGTGTTGTATATTTTATTATTTCTAATTTTAGTTAGGTTATCGTGCATTAAATCAAATTCAGTAATTATAAAATTTGCCATTTTCCCCGTTTCAATAGAACCAGTTTCTCGTTCAGCAAAACTTGCATAAGCAGCGTCAATAGTCATACCGCGTAGTGTTGCTAATCTACTTAACGAATCTTTTATCTGAAATCCATCTGATGGAAAACCATTTTTATCTTTTCTAGAAGTAGCAGCGTAAAAGGTATATAGCGGATTAAAGTATTCTACTGGAAAATCTGTACCTAAAGCAAGTTTTACTTTTTGCTTATCAAGTGTACCATAAGCATATGATGTTTTTAATCTACGTTTTCCTAAGCGCTCTTCGGCCCAATACATATCGCTTGTTGCGTGTGTGGGCTGAACTGATGCAATGATATCATTAGTGAAAAATATTTCAATATCAATACTGTCTAAAACTTGAGCATGTTCAATTCTCCAACGCTTATTGTTTTTTCCTTGCAAGTATTTTGCATACACTTTTAATACCGTAGCATTTGTACTATCGCCAATGGAATGGGTGCACATTTGATAATTATTTTTGATAGCCCACTGAGCCACACTATCAAATTCTGCTATTGAAATGTTTAGTCGTCCATGCTTTAAAACATCATCAGAGTATGGATTTTTTAGGCAAGCGCCACGGCTTCCAAGCGCACCATCAGCATAAACTTTTAAAGAGGCAACGCGTAATTTTGAGGAATTTTTAAATGGATGTTTGCTGAAATAATCAATATTTTGTTTTTTAGCAGAAACCATTCCATTTATATTCATCTTTAATAGACCTGCTTTTTGCAATGAATCAATCAACAATATTTCATCATAATTTAGACCAGCTTCAGTAATTGATGTGAGACCTATTGAAAACGCCTCATTTTGTGCCTTTAATATGTTCTTAATAAGTGTTTGTTTTGAAATTTTTGGGAGAAGTTTTTCAACCGCTTCCATAGCATTATCAAATAATATTCCTGTTGGTTTTCCATTCTTTATTTCAATAAACGAAGTGCCTTTAAAGAGCTGTAAAACTTCTTTAGCTTGAAGTAATAAAAATTCATTTACTAGTACCGCATGACCATCTATACGTTTTAAAAATACAGGCTTACTCGGGAAAAGTTTACTCAGAATTTCATTGTTAGGGAACTGTTTTTGTGGCCAATAATTTTGGTCCCAACCGCGTCCATAAATAAATCCCAATTCATTGCTTTTATCATAATTTTTTAATGAGTCTAAAATAGCTTCAAATGAATTTGTACCAAAAAGTTGGCATTTAAACATGTCACCTGCATAACCAACAAAATGGCAATGCGCATCATTAAAACCCGGGTAGATAAACTTACCTTTTACATCAATCTTGGTTTTGCTATCATATTTTTCTAATACACTTTTTGTGGTTCCAACGAACACTATTTTTCCATTTTCAATTGCAAAAGCTTCTTGTTCAGAATTTAGTGAATCGACAGAATAAATGTGGGCATTATAAAAAATGGTATCAACACTTTTTTTGGTTTTACAGGAAACAAAACTGATTATAAAACTTAAGAAAAAAATAAATTTAACATTCATGTTACAGGAGAATTATGCGGAAAATTTTTGATGCAATTCTAATACTTGTGGTATCAACATTTGAATTTCATTATTATAAATTACATTTTTTACGAATGGTAATTTTTCATCATCAGACATTTGTTTATTGATTCGTTTCAAAACTTCATCACTAGAAATGTTGTTGCGCAGCATTACACGTTCTATGCGTATTTGCAATGGTGATGTAACTAAAATTAGTTCGTTGCATTGTTTATGAGCGCCACTCTCAATCATTACTGCAGCCTCTTTAATAATGTATTTATGATGTTGATTTTCTAAACACCAATCATCAAAAACAATTGCAAGTTTAGGATGAATAATATTGTTGAGTTGTTCTAACTTTTTAGCGTCACTAAACACAATTTCTGAAATTTTTTTTAAATCAATAAAATTGTTTGCACTAATAATATTATCCCCAAAAAGAGTTACAATTTCATCAATAATATTTTGGTTATTATATAGTTTCTTTGCTTCTGAATCAGCATCAAATATTGGTATCTGAAGCAACTTGAAAATATTACACACAATAGTTTTTCCACATCCAATACCACCTGTTAAACCTATTTTTTTCATCACTACTATTGTTTTTGGTTCAAAATAAATTCTACTTCGCTTGGGCTGAGAATAGGGTTTTTAATGTAACTGGGGTACTTATCTAAAGTTAAATTTAACTTATTGGCCTTTAGTAAATCAACATTTTTTATGTTGGCCGAAACACTGAATAAGATTGGTTTAATTGATTTAAACTTTGAAAGCGTTACCAAAAACTTTACTTTGGTTTTAACAGGAAATGTTTTGATGTTATAAGGAACTGAGCTTGTGTTTATCGATATTGGAAGTTCAATTTCTGTTTCAGTGAACTTATCTACTGGTATATATATAACTCCTTTTGTGGTTCTCATTTTAACCTGCTTTAGTTCATCTGTTAAAATAAAATTTACAGTTTTTGTAACATTTTCTTTGATGCTATCAATTGTTATTGAGTCTGTATCAACACAATTAATTTTGTCAAGTATTTGCTTTGGCCCTTTAAGCAATATTTTTTTTGGTGAAATGTGAATGCTATCGGCATAGGAAAATTGCGATAAAAAATTGTAGTTTATATGGTATTTAACTGGAACAACTTTCTGTGATTTTGAAGCCAAATAAAAGCTAATATTATCAGGAAAAACTGATTTTATTTTGTATGAATTATCAAGCTGCTCAGTAATTTGACTTGTTTGAGATTGTAACTGTAAAACAAACTCATCACCTACGTTATAGCGTCCATTTTTTTTAGGAGGAGTGGCATCAATATTTATTGTTTGCAAGCTGTTGGTGAGTGTTTTAGAAACTAAAACAAACCCAGTTGCATTAACTTCTAACCTTAACTCGCTGGGTAATTTGTAGGTTAATATTTTATCTTCGGGTAAGTTGGTGTAATTTGTTTTAACAAAAATATAAGCAGTATATTCTTTACTAAGCACAATCATTATCCAAAACAAAAATGAAACAAAAAAGCATGTAATGAAAACCGAAACATTAGCATCAATTTTAAATCTTCCTATTTCTTTTATTTTAGGCACAGTAGTTTATATGAATTTACTTTATGTAATTAGTTCTAGTAAAGTCTGCCGATGCTTGCACTTCAATTCTTGAATCAGAATTTATTTCTACGTAATTTTCATTACTGTTTAGTGTCACTTTAATGAGTAGTTTTTTGTTAGCGAATAAGTCCTTAATGATGTTTGTTGGCATCACGATTTCAATTAACTTCTTTTCATTACTGCCATTTAAATTTGGTGTTACAAAATTGTTACTCGAAATATCTGTACCAAGAGTATTGTCCGAATTTAAAGTAAATAAATTCAACTTTACATCGTTTTTAAAATAATTTTTTACGTAAAGTTTCAACCTTCCATAATTTACTTCATCAGCAAACTTATCATCAAGGTTCAAACTAATCGTATCTTGCAGTACTAGCTCATTTAATTTGGTATTTAATGGCATTCGCAACAACATTTTTGCGCTCATTAATTTATCGCTGTATATAAAATCAGTTCCATTTGAAATATTACCAAGCGGGTTCATTTCTACTTGCATTTCATACCCAATTTTATTAGGCATAATTTCAATTAAGTTTGTGATGTTTGAGTTTGTTTCATCTAAATAAATTTGGTAATTTGATAGCTGATACGGATTGTCCAATGCCCTATTAATATTTAAGTATTTATTGATAAGAGGATGTGTTAAATTCTGAATTTTATTAGAATTAGTATTGGTGCTATTGATTGATTTTATTTTGAGTTTTGCATCCACTCCAATACCATTTTCAATGTCAAGTGCACATGAAGCTTTACTTAAGTTAAAACTACCCGACTTCATGTTTTTAAATACATCCAAGTTTGAATATGAAGGACCAACATTTATAATGCTTTGTCCAAAATAGCCTCGCGCATAGTAGGGTTTCAGCTTTTGAAATGTTATGGAAAAATTAAATGTTGTTGTATTATCCAAAACAGTTTGCTGTGCATTTGGTGCTAGTGAAATAGTTGTCAAAGACGAAACTTTATTTACTGAGTTTTGCGCAGTGCCAGTCAAGTCAATATCATACCCAGCTAGGTCAATTGAATCAACAACAACAGTTGGCACCATAGTGCTTGCTGCAGCAGGCACATTAATACTAACACTTAATGATTGATTGTTTTTTGTTGCAGCAGGAATAGAATAAACAATTACCAAAGGTTGTGTAATTCTATTGGTTAGTGTGTATTGCAACTTACCACTAAGCATAATCATGCGGCTTATCCCTGCCTGGCCGGTGGGCAATTGAATTTCTTGAACAGTTTCAGTAATTACTTGCGAGGGAAATACATTGATAGTACCGAAAGGAATGCCACTATATGGATACAAAATTGTAGTATCAGGAATGTTAAACAACAAAGATTTATCAAGCTCATACAATGTTGTCTTATAAACTACACCAACTTTGTTACCTGAATTTTCGAGTAAAGAGTCGGCAATAAAATTGTTTAGCGTAATGGTAGTAGTGGCAATTGGCAAACTATAGTCGGAATCCCAACTAAGTCCACGTTTCTCTTTTTTGCAGTTGGAAAAAAAGAAAACTATAATGAATATAAATGCGAATCGTTTTACAATGTTCATTTGAACGGCAATGTAATTTTTTTTCTGAAAATGATGTATTAAAAATGCAAATTACACTTACTGATTGATGGATAAACTCTACTCAAAAATTAAAAGCTACTTGAAAAGGAATCGATTCTAAAATATAATTTAGTTTGGATTTATCAATTACCGATTGACAAATAGTAAGGCTTTCTTGCAACCAACATGAATAATTTGCTTACTCATTGCACATTACATCCTAATTACTTTGCCGTCTTGCATTTCAATCGTGCGATTGGTGCGGGCAGCAAATTCATTGTCATGCGTAACTATTAATAATGCCTGCCCATAAACTTGCGATAATTCTTGGAAAATATCAAAAACAATGTCGCTGTTTTTCTTGTCTAAGTTACCAGTTGGCTCATCGCCCATAATAATTAAAGGGTCGTTAATTAATGCGCGGGCAATGGCTACACGTTGCTTTTGTCCACCCGAAAGTTGGTTAGGGCTTTTCAGCGCTTCTTTTTCAATGTCCAACATTTTAAGTTTTTCATACGCTTTTTGCTCCACTTCTTTGTCAGAAAGTTTACCAAGTTTAAGCCCTGGCAACATTACATTGCGAAGTACCGAAAACTCATTTAGTAAATAATGAAACTGAAAAACAAAACCAATTTTTTCATTACGAACTTTTGCCAGCTCACTTTCTTTTTTATTTTCCATACTGACATTATCAATAAATAATTGACCTTCATAATCAGTATCCATAGTAGATAAAATATATAGCAGTGTGCTTTTGCCGCAACCCGATTTACCAATAATAGAAACAAACTCTGCATGGTTAATTGAGAATGAAACTTCCTTTAATATTTGTATGGTTGTAGGGTCGTGGAAATATTTAGAAATATTTTTTGCTTCTAAAATTTTACCTTCTTTTTTAGTTACCATTTCCTATTTGCCTCTAATAATAATTACAGGGTCAATTTTACTTGCTTTGCGCGATGGAAAATATCCAGCAAAGTAGGTTGTAATAATTGAAAATATTGCGCCAATAAAATAGAACTTGATGTTGTAATTTATCGGAAAGGTTTTGATGGTTGGCAATGCTGCCGTATTAAATGGTATTTGGTCAATCAATGCTGATAACCCAAAGCCAAAAAGCAAACCTAATGCACCACCAAATAAACCAATTGATAGTGCAATGCTGATGAATATTCTATTTACATCAATACCTGCAAAACCAGTTGCTTTAAGTATAGCAATAGAGTCCATTTTTTCATAAATCATCATATTTAAAATATTATAGATTCCGAATCCAGCAACAATTAAAAGCGTGATGCCAACAGCATAAGAAATTAAAGTGCGGATTGAACTTCCAGTTTCGAATTGAGAGTTAGCTGTTTGTATATCCACGGCTTCTACCTCGTATAATTTTCCAAACTC
>Ga0114959_10000737_pt1 | contig 30538 bp, 50 predicted proteins | sample C_130625_EF_Meta_FD_87317 | JGI IMG/M metagenome (GOLD analysis project Ga0114959, IMG submission 87317) | Freshwater microbial communities from Lake Croche, Canada to study carbon cycling - C_130625_EF_MetaG | ecosystem: Environmental > Aquatic > Freshwater > Lake | place: Lake Croche, Canada... | reverse complement strand
TGGATTTTTCTACAATGGAAACGCCTATGGGAATGAGAAAGATTTCACGGATCATCCTCAATATATCTTCAGATATACCGAAAGGGGAGCATGGAGAAAAAAAGAACTATTTCCTGCAATGTTTGGGGATTGTAGCGTGGTTCGTCTCTCTAATTGACTAGGCAAGCAATCCTTCCCTATCGGGGAGGATTGAAGCCTGAGCAATTCAGTTCAGGAACAACAACTAAATAACAGCATGAAAACACCAGACATCATAAACAGACTAACCGCCGCCGCCGTAATGCTTAATGACTACGAGCAACACAACGACAATCCCGAAGAAGTCTTTGGGGATCGTATAGCATCCGAAACAATAGACGAAGCAATCGAACTGATAGCAGAACTTGTCAAGGCTCTAAATATAGCAAAATGCTACATGGAAGAGGACGGCGACGACGAACAAGAACAAGAAGATTATTCCTTAATAATCAAAGCAATCCAAAAAGCTACAAACTAACCAACTCAGACTATGAAAGATTCGTTGAGATTCGTATACGCCTATCAGGAAGAAAAAAGAACAAACCCAGAGAACGGAAAAACCTTTTTTTCCGGTTCTTGGATAAAGATCAAAGAATGCCAGTCATTCAAGCATGCCATTGATGAAGCAACACGCTTGCAAGCTGAAAGCGTAAAAAACGGAACCCCCGTTTCTCACTGCGTTAATTCTTAAAGGATATAATAACATGACAACAGAATACCCTATCGGGACACAATACAAAACGCGCGACAAACGCGCCGATCTTTGCACTGTTACAGACATCCTTAAAACCTATAACTCTAAAGGGGAGTTAGTCAAAACGTATTACGTATCTACTCATGACTTCTGCGGACAAGCTGTCACAAATTATGAGGTTCCCGCCGTTAGCATTGCAAGAGGTCTAATCTCATGACCACTGAACCCACCGCCGCCGAGCCCATAACCGATTAAAGTGAAGCACTTAACAGAAACTTTTTTGTTGATTGTATCTGTGCTGATATTTTCAGTCATAATATCAGCCATTAAATAAATTAAGGGGAGGGCTAAAGCCTCCCTTTTTTCTTTGCTCTTGTTCGTCCACCTCCCCCTTCATGTTTCCTTCCTGATTCGTCGTCTTTATTTCATGGGGCTTTTATCCTTGCCGCTTTCTCTCTTCTTCTGATCTTTCTGGCCCTCTTCACCATCTTTCTTAGCCCCCTATATATCATGTAAAAGAAAACAAAAAACCCTACCGCTAACAAAAAAACTGATGCGTGAACAATGGCAATCATGCGGGGCGATCATCATGCGGGGCGAACATGGTTAATATCTCACAATTCTCCCCCATCATTTCGCTTAATTCTCTATTTATTAAATGATTCAAGGTTGAAACAGAGGTCAAATGCAATTTCCTAGCCTCATCCATTGCTGATGCAGGAAACTCAATTATAAATAGCCCTTCATGGAACTTTTTTAGCGTTCCAAGCTCCAACCATGAAAGATTTTTAGGGAACTCTGAGCTAATCCTTTTCTTTATTTCTTCCCAAGCTTGTTGGGGCGATGGCTTTTCTGCTTGTATCATATAACGCTATAAGCTGTGCCTCTCACTGGAGGAGGAGTAGGGTATGGTAAGTTTTTTGCTCTAGGTATAGGCGTGATTGCAGGGAGAGGCGTTGGCGATTGTGCAGGAGGCAGTGGCGGGATTGGTTTTCCCTTTGGAAGCGTCTCTACAATTACTGGATGGTGAATTGGTTTCGGTGTTGGCGAAGTCGATGCGGAATTAAGCCATAGCCACAAAATAGAAATTGCTATCATAATTCTATGTTGTTCATGCGGCTTCCTTAAATTCTTTCTGTTTGGCTCCTATTTCCTTTTTCTTGTTATTCCAATTGAATTTCCAAGTGTCCGCCTTGGGATCAATCCCCCTCCGTTCCCAGAACTTGTCAATCGCCCTGCTCACTTGAGAGCTGATCCGATACTCACTGCCCCCCTCGTGATCGAGGGGGGCGAACATTGAGCTATTTGTGCGTTCGTAGTCCATTATGACAATCTAGCTAGAAGGGCTTCAGCCTTGCAAAGAAGGCATTCAGCCTTGTCTTCCTCTGTTTCATCTGGAGTGCCATGTGGGAGGCCATTAGATGCCGCCAATATGATTGTGAGGGCGTAGTAGTCCCTCACTAGCTCAAACATGGTGTGGGATGCCGCAAACAGCTTTGCAATATTCATGGATTGCCTTATGTCAATCTTGTCATTGATTGATGCCACCTCCTTGTCGTTTGCGTCCATGACTGTATCTCCGAGTGCCTTCAACGGAAATTCAATCGGAACAAGTTTTTCTTTTAATTCGTCTGGTATGATTAGGTTGCTCATTTTGTTTGGGTTGGTTTGGGTTGGTTTGTTAGAGGATGCTCTCACTGCGGCGTAGCCAGCACTTTCGTGGTTAGTGAAAGAATCCAAATTGTTTTAGCAAATGGTTAGTTGTTATTTTGTTCTGTATCCAAGAGTGATCTCACAAACGTCTGCAATCTTATTAGTTTTTCCAAGGCAGTTGTATTTAATCACATCCTTGAGGGCTTCACGAAGCTCACTGACTTGATTGATTAGACTGAGATTGTCCTGCTCCATCTCCTGATGAATCTGATCCATGAAGTGATTCTCTAGCGTTGTCATTGTTTTGTTTTTGTAGTGCTATTTCTCTTTTAGTGACTCGTAAGGCTTGCTGATACATGAAGAGGTCGAAGCTTTGCTTGTCGTCTCTCATCCATCGTGCAAGCAGATCGAGGTGACTTTCTCTGACTGCCTTTCCGTAAAGCCAGAACCCCATAGCTAGAGCTGTTAGCATTCCAGTTGATCCCGTAATTATTACTAATGCTGTCATTGGTGTATAGTTTGTTGGTTAGTGCCTCCACTGCGATTAGGTAAGAGGCTTGGTGTGCGTTCATTGTTTTTTTAGCGGCTGGTTGTAGCCGATGGATGTAGTCTTTCACAATTTTCATCATGCTCAAGAAAAAAATTAAATTATTTTCATGGCTTGCGGAAGCTGATAAAATCTACCTCTAGCGGCTTGTCAAGAGAAAAGCCCTCCCTAGTTTGAGTGCCTAGAGAGGGCTTCCAATGATCGTCCCTCGTTGTTTCAAAAGCCAACATGATAGGCCATCGTAGGATCTCCCCACGCATCATGGCTAAGGACTAATGCAAATTAAAAAGGAACTTCCTCGTCGTTTTTGACGTTCTTCTTATACTGCTCTTTGATAGACCCAGAAAGGAAGTCATTTCCATTCTTGCTGGTCTTTGTCCAAGCACTCATCTCCCATTCCTTCCCTTCGATGGTGATGGTTCCCTCCCAGTTGGGGGCTTTAGGATTTGTCTGAACCTTCTTAGGGAACAAGACAAATCTTTTCTCGTTGTCGTATTGCGGCATTTTGTTTGGTTGGTTATTTGGAGTCTATTTCCTCCATGTCATCGTTCTTCAAAGCAGAGTAATTCTGGCTTGAAGGTGAGTGGTATGGATGTGCGAGGACAAGCCCTTGCTAGAGCGATATTGAGAAACCAATTCTCTTGTTCCTTTTCATCCTGTGAGATTTTAATAAAGAGATCGCAGTCATGTTCAATTGCCCTGCTTTCTCGTGAGGCTCCATCTGCATTGAGTTGAGTGAGGGCTATGATAGTGATGCCTAGTTCTTTTGCCAATCCTTTTAATGTGCGGGAACATTCAGCCACTTGCCTCTCTCTGGAATCTGTCTTGCTGGTTGGCTCTAGCAATTGAATGTAGTCCACCACCAAAAGCCTAACACCATGCACTGCAACCAATCTCCTTGCGGCGGCACGAAGCTGAAGGCAGTTCATCATGCTCTCGTCTCTGATAAAAATGGGAAGAGACGATAGTGTTGCAACGCCACTTCTAATCTTAGTCATGAGCTTATCGCAAGTGGTTGCCTCTTTGGATAAACGAGAAATGTCAGCACTTGTCTTGGACGCTATAAGCCGATCAAATAATTCTCCAGCCCCCATTTCCAGAGAGATTATTCCAACTGGAACAGAATCATCTGCGGCTCGCAGTGCCATGTTGAGTGCCATTGCAGTTTTGCCCCCCTTTGTAGGGGCTCCTATGACGATTAACTGCCCCTTGCGGAACCCTCCAGTGAGTCTATCTAGTGATGGAAAGCCTGTTGTAATACCAATGAGCTTCCCCCGATTTTTAATCATATCCTCGTATTCTTCAATACGATTCAATGCCACTTCTTTTAAGGATTGAATTGAACTGGCAGTTTCGGACTCAGCCGCCACTTGAACTAGAGCCTTCTGCACTTCATCAGCCAGATTGGGATTGTTTGCAGGATCTTTGGCAGATGCTATGATCTTCTCTGCTACCGATATGTATAGACGAGCTGAATGCTTCTCCCTAATAATGTCTAGATATTCACGCCAGTTTTGAGAAGTGGGGAGAGATATAAATACTTCCGTCACATAGGCGGCTCCTCCCGACAACTCAAGAGTTCCGTTTGTGTCCATGTGGTCAGTGATCGTGATGAGATCGCATTCCCTCCCCTCCTTCCAAAGTTCCATAATGGAATTGAATATCCTTTGGTTTGAAGGATTGAAGAACATACGAGGTTTAATAAGATCGGAAGCCTCGTTGAGGATCGAACTGTGATTAAGGCAAGAGGCTAGAAAAGCCTTTTCTGCCTCTGGTGATTGTGGAAGGCTCATGAGAATATTACTTCGGCGGCTTCTTGAAGCTTATAAAGCCTTGTTGGATGCCTTAGTTTTCTTGCGGCACTTAATGACACTTGCCTAACTTGGCTAATGCTCAACTTAAACAAATTTGAAATTTCTTTAAGCTTCACTCCATCTGCCTCCCTCATAATCAAAATTTCCATTTCCTTTTGTGGAATTGACAATAATACGCTGTTTATTATTTCAAAAGCTTCTTGTCTTTCAATTTCTGAGATCATTTTATTTCAACTTTGAGTGCTTCAAATTCTTTCTCTATAATATCTAGAAAAGCATAATCAGGATCATACATCCCAATTTCACCTTGGAAAATTTCTGCAATCTTGATGGCTCGGTCTCGTTGTGAAATGGCTTTTGATAACAATACGGCGGACTTTAGAGTGAAATCTTGTTGTTCAACAAGCTTCTCCATTGCTTTCACTTGGTTTTCAAGAGATGCGTTGAGTTCCCTCTCAAGCTGTTGGGCAAACTCCTTGTGAACAAAGGGATTTTCTCTCCCCTTCTCCCAAACATAAGTTTCAGCGTCAGTGCGTGGTGTGTCGCTCATTTCTTTTTCTCCTTCTTCACCTTAACAGGCTTCTCGTTCTTGATAGCCCACCACACCTTCACTTGCGCCTTGAATGTCTCCCAGTAGCCAGATAGATCATCCCTCCACACTGCCTCAAAGTCCCCTTCTTCTTCCTTGCCAATCCTCACGATGCAATGATTAACGATCTTGCAACCGAGATTGTTGTAATTCCAAAGCTCTGCATAGCCAGCCAGTTGCCTCCAATATGACTCACTAATCTTCTTGCTGGTTTTGAAATCAAGCAGAATATATTCACCATTCTCGCTAATGGCGATTAGATCAATTGTTCCCCCGTATTTATAAAGCTCGTTCACAAGCTGAATCTCAGTCTTTACAACTTTAAGGCTCTGCTCATTCCACCAATCGAGAAACTTTGAGTAGCATACCAGAGCCTTATCAATGTCAGCCTGATCGAAATCAGAAAGATCCGCCACTTGCTCGTTCAGCATACATTCAATCATGAAGTGGGCTATGGTTCCAATGTTTGCGGCAGTGCCTCGCTCCTTGCGGAAGTCCTTGCCTTGCCTGCCTAAATCCCAAGCCCAGTAGAGAAGCCCTGCTGGATCATCTCCGATTTTGCAGATGGTAGAACCTCCTGCGAGTTGTGTGCCGTCCTCAGAAAAGTATTTCTGGTGCGGGGCGTCTTTTATCAGTTTTGTTTTTTCCATATTTTTATAAGTTGTTTTTGTTGGAGGAGTCCAATCCAAGTTTGGGCGGTCGCCGTTATAGGTTGTGTATTTCATAGGTTTGTATTGCTATTGTGAAAGAAGTCTGAATGCTGTTGCCGCCAAAACTGCATTTTGTCCATTTCCAATCGCCGTAAGTCTGTCCATCCTTGAGGCCAGCTCATCATCTCCTCGGAAATCTCTGGAAAGTATTTCGGGGCAATATCGGCTTCGTAATATGCGTAAGTTATTTTCTCTGTCGGTGCTGATCTTCCAGTCTCTTTTCTTTTTGATCGGCTGTTTTTTATCCACTTCTCCTTGCCGTGATGTCTTCCATCGCTTGCTACTGGTGCTGGCAAGAATCCAGATTCTGTCTCTCTTGACGGGAAGTCCAACATCTCTGCTTCCCATAATTCCCCACGCACAATCATACCCCATTTTGGCAAGATTCGCAATGACTCGTACCCCTCCTCCCACAGTAAGCCTTGGCGAGTTTTCAATGAATGCGTATTTGGGTCGTATTTCGCCAATAATTCTTGCTTGTTCAGTCCAAAGTCCAGAACGCTCTCCGTCCAATCCTTTTCCTCTTGGATTTGCAATTGACAAGTCTTGGCATGGGAATCCCCCTGCAACGACATCGACCTTTCCCTTCCAAAGTGTTCCGTCGAATGTGCAGACATCATCCCAAATTGGGAACTTTGGCAAGATTCCATCTCGCTGGCGTTGCAACAAGACTCGTCGGCAATATGGTTCAAGCTCGACAGCACAGACTGTGGTATGTCCGAGAAGCATTCCACCGAGGATTCCTCCCCCGACTCCTGCAAATAGGTGTAACTCATTCATTTACAAGTTGTATGCGGCTTCAGTTAAGATCAGTCTCTTGTTCATACTTCGCACTCGTAATCATCCTGATCTGGCTCGCACTCGGCGGTTACATCCTCAAGGTCAACGTCCTGCCCACATCTAGGACACTCACCGGGGTCTACCTCTGCGTCTTGTCCGGGGTCATAGAGTTCTACGGGGCCGTATTGTCCTGATGCTGGTTGCTCTGGTGAGAATGAGACTTCAAATTCATGTTCACACTCCTCGTTTTTACAAATGTAGTCTACTTTCATGTTCGTGGTTGTTTTTAATTTATGATTTTGAAATAAGTTCGCAGACCCATGCATTAGCTCCAAAAAATCCAACAGGATAGGGATATAAAGGTTGAATAATCCCCGCCTCTTGCAATGCCTTCACCATTCCCTTGTTTTCGGAATAGTCTTTAATCAAAACTTGATCGGATTCTAGCTCCAGTTCTGGGTCGTTAGTGCTTGCCATTGCATATGGAAATCCATTTGCATAAAGCTGGATCGCAATGTTTGTATCTGGGTATCTTGAAATCAGTACATCACATTCCTGATCATTGAACTTAACTTTTTTCATGTTTTTTGTGGTTGCGGCGTGTTTTGGTTGGCGATTTAAATCCCGAACATTTTGTCTAGATGATCGTCAGTTGCCAACTGAACCTTTCTCTGCATCTGCATGAAGTCCGTGAGTTTTTTTCTCAACACGAGAAGATCACGACCAATCTCCCTAGCCCTCGCAGTTGAGATTTCAATTGTGTCTAGATTGTGACGCTCCGCATTCTTCAAATGCGAGTAGAACATAGGCTCCAGCGTTTTTACTAGCGTGAGGGATTCAGACAGGAGTTCGTTGGTTTGTGCGCTTTCCATATTCTATGCCTTGTTGCAAGTAAGCTTGCTAACCCTCATGATTAGCTCATGCGCTTCTTCTATTGTGTAGTTATTCAATCTTTCGCAATGATCTTCAAAGTAATCTGAGTACCTATAGATGAATGATCCGATCATATCCAGATCGTAAATATCTAGCGGTTTTAGTTTGGTGGTGTCTTTCTTTTTGGCTTTTGGCTTTGTCATTCACTACCGATACTCAGCATCCATTTCATTGTCCAACACATATTTTTCCCAATCTTCAAAATTATGATCTTGACTTGCTGTGGCATTACCAAACCCAACTTTAGAAATATAAACTTGACACATGATGGCAAAAGCGTCAGCCGCATCAGGGCTTTGTCCATTCGTGCGTTTCTTCATCTCGTTCTTTGTCTCAATCACAATCCTCTCGTTCTTGAGCCCATAGATGCGAGTGCAGAATTGTTGAGCAGTTTCGTCATCTAGCCCTTTCACTCTCCCACTCATGATTAGCTTTCCAACCTGCCCCCAGAGTTGACTCACACGATTTCCATAAACTTTGTTTGCGGGACGATCATCCTCCACGCTCACGCTGTCTTCAGTGGCGGCTCCTGCGAATGATATGCGATGAAACCCATTGTGCCAACGCTGAGAGATGATGTCTGCAATTCCTGCTCCAGCCCCAGTAGAATCAAGGCCAAAGCAATCTGGCTTAACTCCATGCTTGTTCAGCATATCAATCGTCTTGTCTGCCACTTGATAAAATAAAGGGTTTGAAACGGAGTCTTCTAAATGAATCTTAATCTTTTCAACGCTCATCAAACACATCTCGCCATCCATTGCCTTACCCACTTTGGCAATCCTCAACATACAATCGTCTCCCCCGCTAGTGAATGCAGGGTCTAGTCCAGCAATCGTATAGATGCCCGTGCCACTCCAGATTGCCTTCTCTTGAGCTTTTCCTTCCTGTATGGTGGCGGCATCCAGAATAGTATTTCTAACGCCGCTAGGAGGCCAGAAGCCCCTCACATAAGAATGCCACTCAAGGGAGTTTTCTCCATGATTCTTTCGGATTGCATCAATGTTTTCTTGAGCAAATAGCTTCGGGAATATAGTCTTTCCTGCCTTTATGTTTGGAGACTTGAGACCATCAAAGTGCAAGCAAACTCCTGTTTTGGTCTCCCAGTGTTCGTCATTAACACTAATTGTTGACCATCCTAGCTTTGGCTGGCAGAACTGCCCATGAGCATCAAACTGAGAAGAGGCATTAGCAATGGCAACAAATCGGTAAAGGCTCGTTCCCACTTGAAGGTTGGCTCGTGCTGAGAAGATAGCTGGCTGAGTTTGAGCCGCCTCATCCACCACAATCACCATTCGATCTGGATGCACCCCCTGCAATTTACCAACTGCTTGCTCCACTGATCCAGAATCCACTGCAAGGGCAATGATTGCGTTCCGATCATCCCCTTTTTTGAACTGAATCTTTGTTGCGGAATCCACCACATTTAGCCCAAACAATCCAATGCAAGGTTGGGTGAAATTCATCACTTCCGCCCAGATACGCCCCCTCAAGGAAGGCACAGTAGTGCTTGTTAAAGCCAACCGAGTAGCATGAGGCTTTGCAAGATACTCAATTATTCCAAGCTGAGTGAACGTGAAGGTTTTTCCAGCCGCCGCACACCCAGTAGTTCCAATCTCATCAAAGTTTGTCCAAGCCCACAAACACATCTCACTCCAATCATTCCATCCCTTGTAAGCCCAAGGCCAAAGCATTTGAATGCAATGCTTGATGTGCTGGCCCCTGCTTAGGCCACCACAAAGCTCTGGGGATTTATTCGCCACCATTAATAACTCAATCTCCAACTGAGTTATTGCAGGGAATTTACTAAAGTCTAGGCCGTAGGTCTGAAGCTTCATCCGTCATAGCAACCACAAGGAATCTTTGGTGCATCGTGTTGATCTAACCATTCAAACATTTGGAGCTGATCGTCATCTGCGGCAACAATTTCACTCCACTTAATTCCAAAATGCAAACCTTCAATCCGCCCTTTCACCACCATGTTTTTTTCAAGGTTGATCGCTCTTTCAAAATATTCTGGATATTCTTTACGAAGGCGAATGATTTCTGCGGTCTTCATTGATGGGCAGAAGAAACAAGATGACTTTCCAACTTGAGGGATACCATGCCGCTTGATTGTTTCAATGCAATCTTGCCTCCTCCACATCCATTCAACAAGCGGGAACCAATTCATAGAGACCCGATTTTTACCTAATAAATTTTCAGTGATTCCTATTGCCCTATGTCCTTCTCCTGCATCATAACCAATGGCTTGATATATAGATTTTTCGTTAACATGATCCATCCATTTCTTAATGAATTTTCTCTGCGGTTCTTGTTTGTATTTCAACGAACACGCTTTCATTCCATAAGCAAGAGATGGAAGTTGTTTTCTCCTGATGCATTCACCTTCTAATCCTTCAAATTTGCCTTGGTATTTCTTTGAAACGATCTCAATAGGAATCCCCCACCACTCAATTGTCTTTTTAGACATCATTGAAATGTGATTGTAGGTGTGAGGTAATTCTCCTCCAGTATCGGCAAAGATAATTAACTCTGGCTTTATGTCTCGTTCTAAAAAACCACATAGCATTGCAACAGAATTTGTGCCACCGCCATAGGCCACAACAACAGGTAGATTGTTTTTCATAAAGAAAGACTCCCCAATTAAGAGGAGCCTGTCAATAAAAGAAACCAGAGATTCGTCACCAGTGTTTCATGGGATAGGAGTTGCCTCTGGGCTGTAAATCAATAAGAGCGAAGCTGTGCCCTAATAGCATCCATTGCACTCTTGGGCTTGCTTCCTGCTCTATCTGAATCAGAAAGCTCTCCACGAGTAATGCGAGGTTCAACTGAAATGTTTTCAGCAACACGAGCCTTATACTTCGCAATCTCTGCCCTTAGTTTTGCATTCTCATCCACTGCTTCCTTGGCAATAACCGCAAGGAAAGGAGCCGCCATCATTTCATTTTGAGTGGCGTTTCCTTGTATGATATTCCTAGCCGCACTCACACGACGATCCACCTCTTTGTTATGGTCTTCGTCATCTCCCTTCCTAAACCACTCTATCTTGTTAGCAAAGTGCTGACTGACTCGATCAAAGTTTTTATTGATCGTTTCGCTCGTTGAAGATAACTCGGCTTGCTCTTCAGCTTGCAGAGTAGAAGCAGTTGATCTGTAATCTGTAAGAGCTCCCTCAAGTGCATTTCGCTTGCTATCGGCATCATTGATAAGTTGGAGAAATTGACTAGCAACTGCACCCCCTCCAAAGGATTCGTCGATGAACTCAAGCCGTTCACGCCCCTTAAGCGATAAAGCTTTCTCTGCAATCGTCGCATCATCTGCAATTTCCTTGGCGAACTCTGAAGCCTTTTGGACGCTAGTGTTGTAAGGTGTTTCATATTTGTCTTTGAATTTAGGAGAACGCTCAAATGCTGTGCGTTCAAGTTCTGCTTCTAGTTTTTCTAATTTCTCCTTGTAAGATAAAACTTCTGTGTCTTTGGTTTTTAGAGTTTCCTCATAAGCTTCCGCCTTTTTGCGGAGCTCGGCAATATTGTCTTCTTTGCTCTTCTTTTTAGTTTCAACAATAGGTTCTGGATCTTTTGAAAGATCAAGGTCGTCGAGCGAGAAATCATTCTTGCTCTCAACTGTCTCGGATTTCTGCTTCTTTTTCTTTTCAATAGGCTCTTCAGATATGGTCTGATTTGGCTCCATGCTCTTCAAAAACTCTTCAGAAGTTTGGCTGTCAAGCTGTTCAAATCCATTTGATCCTCCTGCGGAAGGATCTGGAAGTTCTCCCAAGCTCTTGATGTTCATCTTCTCAAGAGGAGGCTTCTTGTTTTGCCTCTCTAATACGGACTCATAAGGCTCTAATGTTGCGTTGCTTATTGGCAGTTCAGTGGATGTGGTTTCTGTCATATTGTTAAATTAAAATTCACCCTTATAAGATGGGACGATCTCGTGCATCTCTTCTGGTATAGTTGCAAGATTTTGAAGGTCAGAAATAACGCTATAACGTCCTGCGTCATATCCAAACAAAAGAATCGCCTTGTCTGCCAACTGGAGAAGTCCGTTTCCAGAAAGAGTGGAGGCCATTGTTTGCCTTTCAAGGATATCCAAAGCCGCCTTAACGGCAGGGATTTCCAAAGCTTGTTTCAACTCACTTGCAAGGGAGGCGTTAGCCCTCCATTCTTGATGCGTCATATCAGTTCTTTTTTGGTTGGTAGTTTATCCTCAGTGAAGATAATATCATTTTCTTCAGCCTTGGTTATTTCATCTAGTCCGTCATAAAGTGATTGAGTATTAACAACCACCTTGTCTCCCTTTACATACTCAGCGTGTTCTTGGCAAGAAGAAATTGCTTCTTCAATCGTGTCGCCTATTCCAATGCAATCTCCGATTTCAATCATCTTAACGCCGTCTGTTGGGATGATATATCCTTGTCCGTCAATACAACAGTAGTTTCTCCACTTAATCCATTGATTGACTTTAGGATCATTCCACACTGAACACCAGCGTTCTGCGGCAAAGTCCGAGGTGATAACTGCCAAGGCTCCGTATTTAGCCCTCCAAACAGGCTCTACAAGCTCTCCGTTGGCTCCAGCCTCTACAATCTCGCCCACATTCTCAATCATCTCCCAATACAGTGCAGATGGAGGAGCAGGACAACGAGTTGTGAGGTCAATCAAATATGGAGTTCCTTCATCCGTCACTCTAATTTCAGTTGAAAAGAATTGACGATAACCAGCTTCTTGAAGGAATGGGGCAAGCTTATCATTAACCTCTTTCACTGGATCGGATAGTTTCGCATAGTCCCTAACTGCTCCAAGGTATCCGCAATCTTTAATCTCAACTCCAGTGAGGCAAGTAAGTGGGAATTTCCCATCAATGCAGAAACCATCGTATCCAGCTTCCACAACTGATTCCACTTTATGCTCAACCACAAACGGAAACACTTCAGCCGCCCCTCCAAGGGCTAATGCAAGCTCATTAAGCCTCTGTGATGCGCTTGAAATGTTGTAGGCATGGAATGTCTCGGCTATTCCTCTAAAGCCAGATATTTTGACATATACGTCTTCGTTATTGCTGATGTAGTCACGAAGCTCTGTCATGCCAGTGACAAGGGCACATTCTCCCACAGGTAGATCAAGAGCCTTCATGGTCTCCTTTGCCCTCCACCTCTGCACTTCCAGCTTCTCTCCTAGTCCCGCCCCCCATACTTTGTATCCTCTAGAGCGTAGATATTCTTGTAGCTGATAAAATCCCACATCAGGGAACACGATAAAGTCCACTTCATCCACAAGTCTCCACATATCCTCAACTCTTTCCACTCCATCAATCCCCTCCCCAATCATGGCGGGGCCATGAATAGGGAAGGAACGATCAGCGTAGGGGACGAAATAAAAGACTTGATGGTCTTCAGCCAGCCTCTTTGCAAAGGCCGTGAAGATCCCGTGGTCAATAACTAAACATTTGCTCATTCTTTGATTCCTGTTCTTTTGCTTGGTCTTCCCTGATATCAAGGATTAGCCCCTTGAGGGCAAGTGCTGTCTGGTCTTCTTTTCCAAAGAACGTCCGAAAATAGACGTACTTGTGATAGGTGAGAGCAATAATCTGTTCTCGCATTTCATCCCTAGCCGCATCTTGGGCGGAGGTGTTCATTTTATTTGGTTGTGTTTTGTGGGTTGGCTAAAAAACAGGAGTTGGATGAGTTCCCTCTTCATGCTCTTCAGCAAAAACTGGCTTTCCATAAAGCATTCTTTGTTTGGCGTGTTCAACAGCCTTTTTTTGAATTGACTTAAAAATACTAGGATCTGTTTCCAGCTTGTGTTCTGGAGTTGTTAATAGGTAATGCAACTCATGTGCGGCAAGAGTTGGAACCATTAAAGGAACATCCATTTCTCCATGACCGAAATCCATCCCAAGGCTAATTTCTCCAGAAACTCCTCCATCTGGACGCTTCAAAGTTCCAAAATATCCAGCTCCTTTTAAGGAGCCATCTTCTCTTTTGTCTTTAAGATTGGGCTTCCAATCAGAAACTTGAAAAGGAGTGAGTTGCTCCTTAATGCTTTGCATTGCACCTTTTGGCTTAGTTGGCATAATTTATTGGCATTTCCAAGCCCGAAGGGACTTGTTGATTCTGCTGTTAGGATCTTTCTTCTTGGCAGGACTTGTCATTTTGTTTTTCATGCCTTGCATTCTGGCACAAAAGCTCTTCTTCCTTGCGGCATCCTTCTCATTCTTAGGATGAGGGGCAGGAGGTTTTAAGTGACCACCATGTGCCTTGTTGTAGGAAGCTCTTCCCTTGGCGTTCAATCCGCCTTTGGGATTCTTACCAGCCTTCTTTGTCCATGCCTCGCTCATTTCTTTTTTGCGGTGCGGGCTGATTGCTTAAATGCTTTGGAAGTTGGGGCTCCCTTACTCCCAACTTTTCTCATCCTTTCTCCAGATCCTTTTGCTATCCTTTCTTGTTTAGCATGGATGTTTGCATACAATCCCTTTGGTTTCATATTATGCTCCTAGTGTTGGGTATTTCTGGGCAGTCTTTACTCGGTCAATCATCAGCCTCTGTGCCGTCTTCCTATCTTGTAGTTGCATCTGATGCTGGGCTTTCGCCTGTCTGATCTGAGCATCATTTTCAAATTTCATTCGATCTAATTGAATCTTGTTTTGAGCAACCATGACTTTAGGATCTTGCTGTTGCCCCTGTTGCTCTTGTTGAGCATTCTCCTGCTCTTGCATCTTCTGAGCATAAGAAGCCATTTGGTCGGCAATCTTCATGAGTTCGCTAGTCTGCTCATTGAGAGAGTCAAACTGCTCCGTCCTAGTTGGATCTTCTTGAAGGAACTGAAGATGACCAAGGAGGTGAGGAATGACAGACTGCAAAGCTTTATCAGCCATGCGGGGATCAACCTGTTTGTCTTGCACTGCTTTAACAAGGCTTCCAGCAAATTGAAGATGAACATTAAGATGAGTGAAGTGGTTCTGATCTGGATCAATTAACACTTGACCACCTTGCTGTAAAGCATTGTTTTCCAAAGAAGCAATAGAAAGATCATTTCCTTCTGGCTTCACTTCTTCTGGAATACCAAAGGTCTCAACGCCAGTTTGTCCCGCAATTGCCGCTATGTTGGCATTAATAACTCGTTTCCGATTGGACTCTGGCAGTTGAGGAAGATATTTACCAATAAGCTCCATTGCTTGCATACGAGCCGCAGAGCTCCCCTGTCCGATAGAACGAGTCGCCCTAACTGAATCCATGTCAATCAATGCGGCGGCAGGAACTCCCCTTGTCTTGCAAGCCTCTTGGAATCTAAGGGCTTCCTTCCCACCATGATCTTCTTCAATGAGATTAGGATTAGCCGCCCTGCGATACACCTCTGCGTAATGCACATCAAGAGCCTGAAGGTAGATTTCTGCACGAGTGTTGGTAAGTCGGCTCTTCTCACCAATCTCTGCCTCAACTTCCTTATTTCCCTTCTTTCGCCCTCCCCCTGACACGGATGGCATAAAGGAACCAATGTCATCACTCTCCTGTCCTTGGAAGAACTGAGCCGTTTGCATGGCAGAAGTGAGATTAGAAGCCACATTAACCTGAGTAAGGTTAAGGTTGGGAGGAAGAATGCGATAAGGCCCAATCTGGACAGTTTTGAGCTTCTCAGCATCAGCCGCAGAATTAGGCTGGAACATCACGGCACTTCCAATAATAACACCCTCAAGAAGAGCGTTATTCACTCTGTTCATTGCCTCTGCATACTTATAAACCTTCTGTCCTAGCCCTCTCACTCCATGATAATACCCGTTTCCAATTCCATTAAGGAACACAGTGAAAGCTTGGCTAAACTTCTGGTAGCGTCCGACTTTCTGACAAAGCCACTCAGTAGGATTTAGGCGATCAAAAATGTATTGAGAGATGCGACCATCGTATTCCTTAACATACATATAGGCCACTTTGATAATCTTACTCTTTGCGTAAGAATAGTATAGCCCATTGTTTTTAAGCTCTCTCTGATACCACTCAAAAGGACGGCGTTGATCTTGGTCATCCACCCTAGCGTCCATGATGGCTTGCTCGCACTGGTCAACGTTCCATCCACCCCTTTCTGCGGCTTCTTTGTTCTCAATATAGGAATAAAGCTGTTCGCAATAAAGGTCATCCAAAATAAAACAAAACTCCCAATTGTCCCAATCTACTTTTGCTCCCTTTGGAACCAGCAATGAATAAGGCTCAATTGCTTTTGATCTCCAGTCTGTTTGGTCTGGGAAATACATACACCCTTGACCATGAATAACTAGCTCTTTGTGATTAACTTGATGCTGTGCTAGGAAGTTTGGATTAGAAGAAGCTAAAAGCCTGTGGAACTCCTCAGTGATGATTCTACTCCACTCCTCCCGCTTTCCCATGTCCTTTCCATACTTTGTTTTGCAAGTGGCATAGAAGGGCACTGATGTGAGGATGTCAAAATAAGGAATAACAGCTCCTTCAATTTTTGCCTCTGCGTGTCCCCAATTAACATTTATCCTATCGCCTTGCCCCATCTCCCTTAACTGCTGGTCATTGTAGGGAGCATTACCATCAATGATTCCTTGGATTTGAGCCCTGCGATTAGAGGCAATCTGATCGTCTTCAATCAACTCATAAAGCATGGATCTGGCAGATGCCGCATCCTCAATCCTAGTCTTAGGAGGTTCCTCGCCAACATTCGGATTGGTTAAGCCTTGTGAAATCATAGTTTAAGTAAAGATTTTGAGGTGTTTAGATCGTCAGATTTCAGCCAACACCAATCTGGACGCTTGTCTGTTGTCTCTTGTTTTTCCCCAGAAAGCAATAGTTTTCTCTTGACATGGACTATAGCTTTATTTTGGCATCCGCATATTCCGCAGTTACTTAGGAACTGATCCGAGTCAGTTGTTCTACTTCCCCTAACCTTGCCAATTAATTCAGTAACTTGTTGCATGGAGCCGCATCCCATGCAAAATCCAGCGTCCACATTCATGTAGCACCTAGCGCAAATTGATGCCCTTACGTTTGCTTCATCCTGATCCACAAACACTTCTTCTCCAGATAATGCGGTTGAAGCCATTGCCGCTAAAGACTTTATGGCTTTTATAATGTTATCAGCAGACATGATAGAAGAGAATGATGGAGCATCTTTATCATCTGACAAAATGCACCATCCATTTGGAAGGCTTTTGCACATCTGGTCTTCTACTTTTGCTTTCCAGTCTGAAGGGAGAGGAATATCATTAGACCTGTAATGAGACTCAACAGCCACTAAAAGTTCGTCCAGCCTTTTAAATCCACCTATCTTGTAGCCTGTTTCTGGAACTACAAAACGATAGTCGTTCGGAGGAACGCAATCAGTTTTTATTAGTTTTTGCAGGATCATTGGATGATTCGTCTAATATATCAATTGCTGAATTAAGTCCAGCGTAAAATCCATCAAGATAAGCTTTCTTCATGTAATCGTAATGACCTTCGGCACTTCCGTGATTTTTGGAATAAAACCTTACTCCTTCAGCGTCATACCATTTGTCAAATTTATTGTCAGTGAATTTCATTTGTAGATTTCCTCTTCTTCCCAATCTTCATCATCTCCCATATCAGGGAGAGACGCTATAGTTAAGTTGTTTTTCGACTTGCCCCACATTAAATCCAAACTCCTGCACATACTTTTCAATTGCGATGGGAAAGTAGGCGTGAAGCATCTCATGCGCCACAACATCTGATAATGGACATTCTTTGTAGTATTTTCGGTTAATAATGATTCGCTTGAGCTTGTAATTGCATTTTCCCACGGCTGGGCCATTCTTTGTGTTGCCACAATCCCCCCATCCAAATTCCCATACGTCTCCATATATTCCAATGTTTCCTATTTTTTCAAATTTCATCGTCTCATTTGAAGAAATATAATTACAAGCGAAACAACACAAAAGCACATAATAAAAAATTGTTGTTCTGTGCTCATTATCGTTTTGGAAGAATCATTCCTTTTCTCTCTATAACTGAGTCTCCATTGTGGTTTTCAACAACCCTATAATCAATGTTTCCTCGCTTCATGTCATTAATAACATTCTTAAACCACTGCATTTGGTTTTTAACATTAAGTGAAAATGGGCCAGCAAGTGCGGCATAGTCTTTTTCAACGTAATATTCATTCTGGATATGTTTTGGCTCGCTCTCGATTGTCATTTGATTTTGAAGTGGTTGACTGGCTTTATGTTGTTTCCGCTATTTATTCTGAATTTCTTTAATTCAAATTTTCCTTGTTCTACTCCCGCTTTTAATTTTGTCCTTAATGTTGCCCTTGGTATTTTTAGTTTAATTGATAGATCGTATTCAGTAAAGAAGTCTTTTTCAACTTTATCTGGAATTGCTTTATTGGTTTTAATAGAACTAATAACATTTTTCCAAATGTGGTTAATGCTCATAGTGGTAACCTCCATTCCTCTTCAAACTCTCCCCTTGTAATAAGCCACACTGCGCTATCCTTGGCTCCTATTTCTCCATATACCATCCCTTGCCTCCATCCCAGCGTGGCTCTACGATTTTTGCTATACTCCATTGAACCCCTGCGTGTGAGAGTGCCTGTGCAGTATCCAGTTGACTCTTTAATGGTTCGGCCTTCTCCCTGTTGAGATCGGTGGGTGTGTCCAAACACAACTTTCCCCCCATATATTTCAGCCATGTCCCTAGCCGCCATTTCATTGTAAATGGTTCCGTGAGTGAAGGTCACATCACCGACCACAAGTTTCTGAAAAATTCCATCATACGGAATCCTCCTACAATCAATTTTGACGAAAGCGTCGTCAATATATTGGGTTGCTTTGTTTGCGGCGTAGCACACCAAGGCGTTAGGGTGGTTAAGAAGTCTGGGTATGCGGTCTTCGTGGTTTCCATCCAACACATGAGTTGGTCGAAGCTCTCTAAGGAACTCAATTCCGCCATCAATGTCTGGAGCGACAGGTTCGGATTCGTCTGAAGTTCCACGAGCACCAGAACGAAAGGCAGTCGTATCACACCAATCGCCGAGGTGTATAACAAGTGAGGGGTTCCATCTGTCTCTGAACTGCAACACAGCATTGATAGCCGTTGGGTCGGCATATTTTCCGTGGGAGCAAGAGATCGCAAGAAATTTCTCATATTTTTGTGCAATGAAAGGGGCGGCTTTCACCGCCCCCTTTGATTTGGATTTATTGTTTTTCACTAATTTTTTGATCTGGATTCAATGAATATGTCAGCAAAGACATAGGCATCTGAACAAACTTCCTCCATAGTCCATTTTCCTCCCATAATAGGAACCCAAATCTTAAGCATCTCAATGGCAACTTTATCCCTCAAAATTGTTTCCTCTTCCATCAAGGTTGCTTCATCTTTCTTTCTGTTGAATATTTTTTGAGCAGTGTTCATTTGTTTTGATCCTCGCTGGCAGTTAGGGATACAAGCTCCCACTTTGTAGGGTCTTTCTTTCCAGCCGCAATCCCAGCATCCACTAGCGTTCCATCTTTACCAAGCTCCGTGGCAAGATTAAAGAACTTCTCATCAAACGTGAGGGTTTCAACCACTTTTCCATTGTTGTTGAACTCTATGCTATAAAGCGTCCACACTTTTGCCGATCCTTCCTTGCTCTTAGCCGCCACCTTTGCTTGAGTTGGCAATACGCCCTCCAAGAGCTTTACAGCCCCTCCTGATGGTTTAATGTCTGTTGCCTTGTCCAGCACTTTAGCAAGAGCAGGGCGAGCATCCTCTTTCTTTGTAAGTCCAGTGGAGGCATTGCCATCATCATCATCTTCTGTTGCCAATCCTAATACGGCGGCAAGGGAATAACGACGAGCATAAGTAATTGCGCTTCCAACTCCCTGTGGACTCTGATCCTTTAGTGGGAGGAGAAGAGTCGAGGAAGTGGAGAAGCCAGCCTTGTGAATGATAGTGGTTTCAACTCCAGCGCAACCATCTCGGAAGAGTGGGAATTGCTGAATTGCCAGACCATGCTTTGCCAACACCGGACGAGTTGCTTCAACAATCGCATCTAGAGGAGCATACTTGCTCTTGAAGTAAGGATTGCTTGCGGTTTTGGCTACATTTTGTAGCTCTCCAATTGCCGCAACAAGTGCGGCTGAATACTGCGATTGAATGCTGGTTGATTCCATTTTATGTTTTTGGTTGGTTAATTACTTCACTTCTTCAACTGTCTCATCAATCATAAATATCAACTCATCCAAGGCATCTCGGATAGCCGCTATTGCTGAAAGAATATTGTCGTATTTTTCTTCGATTGTGTATTCTGACTTGTCACTCATTGGTGGTTGGGTTTTGTTTGGTTTAACTACTGGCGAAAGATTCATCATTTTCTCATACAGATATTCGGAAGCTGGACTGCTTGGATGTTCATTGATTGAAGTCCAGATTACAGCCACTAGAGCATCCCTTTGGTTTAATGCCTCTAGATACTCTGGATGTAGTTTGCTTTCCATGAAGTGAGAATTAATGGTATAGTCTAATTCTTGCAAGAAAATATTTCATCATAGCGTGAAATTTATTTTTCTTTTTTTGTTGACATGCGTTTCCAAGCCTCCGCAGTCCGATCACAACAGGCTTTGCACTTGTGAGGAACACATGGATTTTTACAGCAAGGACAGATTTGTTTTTTCATGAACTTTTACTTTACGCTTTCTTCAATTTGTGTAAAGCGCACTTTACTTAAATCGGCGTTGTGTGAAGTGAATGTCGATTAAGCATCCATATCCATACTCTCATGTTTAAAAAACAAGGATCTTTGACCATATAGGTAATCAACTACTAAAACGTTTATAATTAGTAGTTGGGTGATTCTTAACTCGCCAAAATAGACGAATGTTCCCCTTTGGAAATGCCTTAACTCGACTTCTGTTACGAGTTATACCTAATCGGGTATAATGCGGTGAATAATCGGGTAATCTCCGCAAGTGTAACCATACTTAATGAAAAGACGTCTTTTTTGTAAGGTATCGTTTACAAAATGCGGATGTCTGCGATCTACTACATTGTTGTATCTCTATTAACATACTTTAACCTTCTTTAACATTGGTTCAATATGTTTATCCCACAAAGCTATCCATTCCTCTTTTTCATCAATAGCCCACCTCTCTGTCTCAATAACAATATAAGAACCAGAACCATTATCAATAGTCTGAACCTTAAGGTATTGATCTGTTACATTAGGCCTTCCAGATGTATCCTCTTCTTGAGATAAGAGCTTTGAGTATTCTACTGTGATCATTATTATAGTCTATAGGAATTTTTAGGACACTTTAAGCTTTTTCTTTCACAGAAGGCATGGCATCTGTGTGTGGTGTGTCGGTTGATGTATTCATGAATCTAAATAAAAAACCCAAGCTGATTGAATGACAAGAAAAAATGGTGATGGAGGTTCAGGTCGCTAGGTTGATGAAACGAGGCATAAAGCCTTCTGCGTCCATTATTCCCCCCTCAATGCCTCCATCAATACAAATCCTATGCTCTTATAAACAAGTGTCAATAAAATTTAATCACAAAATTATTTGCTTGACGCACTTTTCATCTTGGGTAAAATCCACTGCGGAGCAGGAGAGAATCAAGAGAGATTACAAACTTTCCTTAAATCTTCTGTCCTAGCCAACCATCCCTTTAAATACTTCCTTGAAGATGGTCTGCTCTCTGCAAGAGATTCATAAAAATTATCCTGTAAGGATAAATATTTAGAAGCATTCGCTCCGCTCATGCGAAGAAGTTTCGTAGCCCTTCCAACTCCACAATTAACGCAAGCGTTGAAATACACCCAGTCCATAGGAGGTGGATATTGATCGCAATGAAGGTTGAGGTATTCAGTCCAATAAATACCAGTGGCTTCCTCGGCAGTGAGGGTTTTGATGTTCACTGAAGAATGAGAACGCTTATCAATTCCATACTTTGTTTCTCCACCAGCGTCATCAGGATCGTTTTCGTAGGTTGTTCCCTCCCACTTAAAAATCCAAGGTATTATTTCTTTCTTAAAGCGATCTGTCATAAGAATCAAAATACTTGGGCTTCACCACCCTTTCTATTTGCTCCTCCACTTCATTGATTGCCTCACTAGCCACTTCTTGTGCTTGATTCGTATTCATCCTCCATTCGTAGATTAGCCTTCCAGTCACCATGAAGATCACAATGCTACCAACCACATAGAAGCAATTGGTAGTGAGAGACACAAAACCAGCTATGGCATAAGTTGGGAGGGTGTATAGGTGAGCAATAGCCCATCTCCAACTTCCCTCAATTGTGAAGATTCCCACAATGGAGAGAAACATTCTCTGCCATGTGGAGGAAGTCACAGAAAGAATCTCCAGCTTGTTTTAAGGCCAATATATCCCACCACCGCTAGGATTGAAGCTAGAGCAATGCTCCTCCAGATCCATAGCTCTTTGAGAGCTTTAGTTTGCTTTGAGTGCCAATAATTAGCCTCATCGGAAGCTTTAGTTAACAATGAGGCTTGCTCATCAACTTTCTTTGTGTAGATCACAAGATCATCCTGTGCTTTTGACACGGCTTCCACAACTTGCTTTGCCGCTTCTTTGTCTCCTTGACTTGCCCTTACTGCGGCTTTCTTTGCCACTGCAAAGTCTCCCACAATAGCAGAGCTAGAAGGGGCTATAAACGCATGAGGATTGCCGTGAGAGCATCCCACAAGACCAAGCAACACAATGAAAAGTAAGGCTAATTTCATGGTAGCGTTTCGTTATGTGGAGTTATTTCAGTAATCCAATCGGGAAGAGGGGTGTCGGCAGGGTCTAGAAGTGCTTTCCATTGGTAATAGAGCGGCTCTCCTATTGCAGTTTTATTTCCAAATTGATCGGTATTAAACGAAGAGTAAATAGGCCAAGGTAAGATATTAACTCCCCATATAGGAATTGCTGTTAAAATTGGTGGAAGCTCAAAAACCCAAGGAAGATTGGAAGCATCTTGAATTGATGCACAAGTAAATGTTCTCATATTAAGGCAAACCAATTCCAATGGTTGATTTATACAATGTATCTAAATCTGATGTTTGAGTTGCAGTTAATCCATCAGTAGATAAAAAAGCAAAAGCTTGAGATCCAGAAACAAATTCCCGACATAATCCTGTTGTTTGATACCATGCAGTGCCTTGTGATCCTGTTACATAAGCAGATGTTGCAATTTGCGTTGAGTCTTGATACAAATACATATTTGCACCATTAACAGTGCTTAAATATGAATGGTTTGTATTTAAACTTGTTTTTACAGGAGTATAAACAAGTTGATTGGTAGATGAAGTCAAAGGGAACCTAGCAGATCTTCCGTAATTTCCAACTGTTTGATTATACATCACATTAGTGGATACAGAATCATTTATTTGAATTGAATAATAGTTTGGAGGATCTGAAAACACTCCAATATTAAAAACTGAATATAATGTTTTGTAATTCAAAACTGGAAGAGTCGATGACAATTTTATATAAGCATTGTTATTAGTGCTAGTCATACCATTAGGCGTATAAGATAGCCCTGAATTTGTAAGGTCTCCACGAGAACTTAAACCTCCAAGAGAATACGCATACAAAGTTGAAGATGCGTTTTGGCTACTTCGCAAAGACCAACAAACCATGTTAGGCCACAATTCAAGTCCCTTAACTCCAATTACAAAAGAGTTAATTTGTGTTTTTGCAGTAGAATCAGTAATTCCAGCAGTTGTAAAATACGCCAAAGCGTCTGAATCGTATGCAGACGCATTAAGGTTTAAAAACCCAGATTGATCTTGAAAGCTATTCTTAAGAATGAATCCCATAATTTATGGGGACGCCATTAAGCGTACCAGAAAGAATAAGTGCAACTAGCAGAAGCACCAATATAAATTGTTCCAGATGGAATGAATGGGAACTGATACCCAACTCCTGCGGCAATGTTTATTGAGTTAACATTTGTAAGAGTTCCGCTTGTTGTAGAAACGTACAAAATTGCAGACCCAGTAGAAGTGTTTTGGATTGTAAGAGATTTGGTTGGGCTAACTCCAAGGGAAACGCCAGTTGCTGATGTGGCCGTTCCACCACTAAATGTTACAGTTCCGTTAGCCGATTGCGTTCCAACAACACCAATCACATTGGCTCCAGCAGGAAGAGGGTTATCTAACATTACGTTAGACACTCCATTAGCTCCAACAGTTGTAATTGTAATGGTTCCAACAAGAGAGCTTGCCGTAAACTTAATATAACCTACTCCAACAGTATTGATTTGCCCAATTGTAATAGTAGCGGCATTAAAAGAAGAAGATGTATTTCCGCTTGTAAGAGCAACATAAGAAGTTGAAAGATAGTTTGTTCCATCAACAGACGCTGAAATTGAAATTGTTCCAGAAGTTGCGGCAGTGGTTGAAAAGGAAAGAGTGGAAATGTCAGAGGCACTTACAACCAATGTTCCGGTTCCAGTAGAAATAGAACCAACAACAGGAGCTTGTTCTGAACCAGAATTTGATGCCAATACATCAAGAATTTTGCAAAGCGTTATGCTAGAGCTATCAGATGGACTTGCAAATATTGGGGTGTAAACGGGCATATTAAATTAGTGTGAGGAGTTCTTAATGATCGTGATTATAGAAGCTAGAGCAGATAAAACAAGGCAAATCCATTGAGCGACAGGAGGCACTTCTGGAATAAACGAGAAAGAAAGAAAGGTGAGGCTTGTGATAGCCCCCACAATTGGAGTTGAACCTGTGCTGTGCATTACTCTCCAGCCTCCGTGTCTTTCATTTTTTCGCTACCTTCCTTGTCCTCAAGGGCAGAAAGTTGATCTTTGATTGCGTCCTTGGCTCCCTTTGGCTTGCTGTCTTTTCCTGCAATCGGGGTTTTATCTTCTCCCACAGATAAAAGAGTCATTTCTTTTCCGTCAAATTTAAAAGAAGCAATTTCAGTAAACTCTTGGCCTTCTTTAACTCCATCTGGAGCAGAATAGCCTTTAGGGATGGGAAATGATGAACTCATGATTTGAAACTAATAATTGGATAAGAAATGTGAGTCAATGGGGATTAGGCAGTATATGTTCCATTCCCTATAAAACAAAGAATAGTGTTAGACCCAACAACTTTAGGAAATCCAGATTCTAGTGTTCCTGTATAGATTCCAGAATAACTTGCCGTTGGAATGGATAGAATAACAGCTCCAGAATATCCAGAAACAGAACCTCCGTATTGGGCGTTTGCACCAGACCCATAGTTTCCATATCCCAAACCATTTAGTCCATTTTCATAAGGCTCGTTTCCACTTACTCCTGATCCTCCTGCTCCATAATAAACAGAAGCTCCAGTAATAGAAGACGCAAGCCCGTTTCCTCCATTTCCTCCAATCCCATCTGATGTTGTAGAAGTTCCAGCAGATCCAGCTCCACCACCTCCACCTCCGGCATTAAACATTGCTACTGCGTCTCCTCCATTATGGCCTTGTCCTGATGTTGGAACACCAGCAGAACCAACATAAATTCCATCTGTTCCTGCCCCACCTCCAGATCCAATAAATTGAGGGTATGGAACTGGATTATATGGATATGGCATCATATTTGCATCTAATTCAGGATAATTGTCTGAACCTCCTCCAGATCCTCCGTATGCGTAAATCGTAAATGAGGCTATTTTTCTTGTTATGGATGTTTGTCCACCAACGCTTCCTGCATAATCAACTCCAGTTACAGAATTATAAACCCCGCCATTTCCTCCTGTTCCAACGCTAATATAAACAGAATCAGCGTATCTCAAAACTCCAATTGTTCCCGATTGAACTCCTCCTCCTCCCCCCCCTGCTGAACCATTTCCTCCTACAATTCCAGATCCTGATCCACCTCCACCTCCTATTAAAAAATAGGAAATAATAAATTGGTATGGAAATGAACTTCCAGAATACAAAATAGATGAAACTGATGGTTGGCTTGCAACAATTGAACCTACACTTGGAAATGTATAGTTAATATCCATTATCTAGTGCTTGCACCAATCACTGATATTGTTCCCCTAGCAATCATAAAGTTTAATCCAGTTGGTGCGTAGGTCATCAACACATCATAAATTAAAGTTGTGGGAATAGTAGTAACAGGCAGGGAAAGTGTTTGAGCCGCAGTAAGAGACCAAGTTATAGGCCAAGGAGTAGATCCTAAAACTGATATTCCATTCCCCAAAGAAAGCGTGATGAGTGGAGCGGCTTGATAATCAGCCCTGATTTTGGAGGAAAATGTATATCCAGAATTAACATTAACTGGAGTTGTTCCATCCGATTGGGTGACTTTTGTTATGAACGAATAAGGAACATTCTGTTCAACAGAAATGTTGTTAATAGTGGCTGGCATTTGGTTAGTAAATTGTATGGAAAAAAATTAGTCAATGGCAAAGAAAAAGCCCCCTCATTTCTGAGGAGGCTTCTCTTGACCTATTTAACTCGGATTAGGAGTTAACGCAGGTGTAGTAGTTCAGATCATTGGCGCAACGCTTGTGAATCACAACCTTACCGAGATAAGGAGCGATTGGGCGGCTACCATTGTTGAACACCGACAACCAGCGACCAATCTTACCAAGGGGATTGGTATCTGGGGTGCGGATGTTCAGCCAGAAGAACTGACCACTGTAGTAGTATGGATAATCGTCAAACGATGCATTTGGGATGTTCGGCCCAACCTGTTGAACGGCTTCCTCATACACATCGGGGTGGAAGATGAATGCGGCTTCGTAAGGAGCGGAGTTGTATGCAGTGTTTGCATTCCAAATAGTTCCCTTCGTGGTCGTGGTTGAAACAAATGGATAAATCTGAGTAAATCCACCGCTAAGAAGAACACCAGAGCTGTTGTAGCTAGGGGTGCTCCAAGTGTAACGAGGAACCTCAAAATCAGCCATGTGGTAGTAACCAGCATAAGAGCGATCAACACCAAGAGGAGCAATCAGCTCGCTAGGAGTAGCAAAGCGGATGTCCTGACGGAGCGTATCGTTATTACGAAGCAACTGGCGGCTCGTCTCAGGGCTGGTGATAAGACCAAGCACAGGAGATCCACCTTCACGCCCAAGAGCGTTCTGACCAGCACCATCACGGATGAGTTGAACACGGATTGTGTCAAGCTGATCCTGCGAGAGTTGAACAGTTGGAGGAGCCATGTGGCTAGTTCCATCAGAAGTGGAGATGGCAGAGTTAACAGATCCAGCACCAAACTCGGTGTTGTAACCTGCAACAATCTTGTTAACCAATCGCAGATACTCTGAACGGCGACGATTGTCCAATACAGTCTTGGTCAACTGCGTGAGCTGTTGAACAGTCTTGGCAATCTGACTCTCAATCTGGAACGATGTTTTAAGATCATCCAAACAGATACAAGGAGTCTGATAGCTGTTTGTCTGAAGATTCCAGTTACGAACAGTCTGACCAAAAGCCAGATCAGTAGGGTTAGGAACGCAACCATTCGACACAGCACCAGAAGTTCCAGTCGTCACATCAGTCCAGCTAGATTCAAAGCTACCAGAAAGCACACGCTCAATAGTAACCTCGTTAAGGGACGTACCCATTCCCTGTGGGAATTTACCGACACGGACAAGACGACCCCAAGGGGAATCGACGGAATAACGCTCATGAACGTCTAGAGAGAACCTACCAGATTCCCTCAAAAACAGATCATTAACTGTAGAGCAAGTAATAGCCATAAAATTAAATATTAGTTTGTTGGAGTTAGTTTTGAAGCAACAGAATGTTACTTCTTGGTTGGAAGCGGCGACCCCTCCATACGCCTAATTTGTGGAAGCGACTCCACTTACGCTACCTTCCAACTACTATAATTAATATAAATCAATCAACGGGATTCTATCAAAGTTTTAATCTTTTCGCAATTCTCGTATGTAATCATTGGCCCAACAAGTCTAATCACAGCCCATCCATCAAAGTTTGCTTCGTTGTATTTCTCTGCGTCTTTAGCATATCCAGCTCCCCTAGTGTGGCGACCTCCAGACCAAACGCCACCTTCAATCTCAATTGCAGTTTTACTCTCTAAATGAGCAAAATCAAACCTCCACTTTCGAGTTTGATGGAATCTGTGTTCTTCCACTAAGATTGGAGCGTTGTTTATTAATGCCCACATTTTTGAAAACCTTACTTCTAACACGCTTGGCCCTTTTCGTGGTTTTGGAACTAAGGTCTTTTTCGCAGAGCCATTCCTTGATTTTCTTTTTGTTTTTGGGGCTAATAGAGGCATGGAATGATAGTGTGTTTATGGCTTTTAAAATTGCTTGCTCTTCCGCTTCTGGAGTTCCAGATGGAATTTCTTTAGTGCTGATTAGGAGTTCCTTTGTTTCATGAGGCTTGTGAGCAACCAAGTCACCACCCATTGCAGGATCTCCCTGCACATCATTCGGAGATAATCCATCATTCATTAAAACGCCCAGCTTGTCTGGATGATAAATTACAGCGTTCATTTTAACGCAAGTAAAATCAACTTTATCCCTGCGCCATTTGGCATTCGGAACCCAATCATGCTGAATAAGTTTAGTTTTGTGAAGTCTTGGAACAACGTCTTTGGCAGAAGCAATATCCCAAGCAACTTTTTCATTTCTAAAAATATTTGGAGCTAAAGAATGGAGATCCCAATGATAGACCGCAACTCCACTCATGTGATCTATTCCATTTGGCATGATGCCATTAATTGCAACAAAGTCTCCCATGAATGGCTTACCGCAAGATTTATATTCCTGCTCAATTTCATCCAACCACTCTCTTTTAAGTGGGATTGCATCTGGTTCCATGAATAAAAATGGTTGTTTCACGCTCATAGAAACGTGCCAAGCAATCCTCTCAAATGCCATATTGCAACTAATAGGCCATCCAGTTTCTGTATGATGGCAAGGTTGCAAGTCCACGCTTGCAAAGCACCTCTGCAATGGCTCCAGAATGCCTTCAGTTGAGCTTTCGTGAGAAGGGGCTAGGATTATGCTGTGGTTAGGATAAGGGCCAAGTTTCTCAACGTGGTTAGCCCAACGTTTCATTAACTCCCTATCCCCATCGTGGTATGAGATTGCAACAATCATTTCAATGAACAATTGATTGCTTTATCTGCAATCTTTTGTCAAGTGCTATGTGTGCGACCAAACGTAGAGAGGAATAGTTCCAGCCGAATCTTGAGTTAATTGAACCCCTCCAACATACGCCGCTTGAAAAGAGGCATTAGCGGTATTTAAATTTGTATTTAATGAAGAAATGCTTGCTGTGTTGGTGGCAATGTTTGCAGTGTTGGTTGCAACTTGTGCCGTTAAAGGGCCAATGTTTGTTGGGACAATAGCATTAATCTGACTTTGAATATCCACCAACGGATCAAATGATTCTGAGTTGCTTATCCTGTCACCTACAAAGGAAGTGGAGGAAGTTTGAGAAAACGGGTCTTCTTCAAATTTGTGGTTTGGGTGCATTATGGCAAGCTAAGTTCTACTTGTTTAGTATAAGTAAGATTATTTACATTGTCATACCCAACAAAGAAAACTTCCGTTGGATGGGTTGTGCTTGCCGTTGCTTTAACAGCAGTAAGAGTCCAAATGCCATTAGGCTTTAAAACAAAATTCCACACATCGCTATATGCGTTACCACCAGCAGTAAGGTATCCACCAACATAAATTTCACTTGGAATTGTTGGAGCAACTCCATTTGCGTATCCAGTTGTTGAGGTTGTTTGATCCCAAGTAATAAACCAAGAAGTAGGGCTAGTTACTCCGCCAGTCCCAGTGGTGGTGTATCCTCGTAAGGTAGTGTAATACAACTCGTCCAAAGTAAGGTTGGGAATTGCCAAAATGCCAGTTCCCGACGATTCAGAATAAGTTGCTGTAATTTGAGTCCAAGCCATAATATTAACTTAAAGGTTCCTGAGTATAAATAAGACGCTGAACATAAATTCCACCTTGCCATAACTGCACATCTGCTCCAATGAGAATCTGTTGTCCTATTTTGTAAGTGGTTGGAGTGGAAGCCTGCCCTCCAAAAACTCCGTAAGTTACTCCGTTTTCAACAGAAGCATCATTCTTAAATGAAATTGGTGCTGGAGGATGAATTGTGTTTTTAGGAATGCCAAAAAACTTAATGGCCCAAGGTTGCGTGACTACTTTAAAAAACTTTAATGCCGACACATTTGGTTGATAATCATAATATGTATAAACGTGCTTCATCGTGCAAGTTATATCAAGAGGAAGTCTGTTTTGAGGGTATGTGAAGGTCGCAGAAGTGCCACTAGAAGTTTCACCCCAAGTGTATATTAGTCCCGGAAAACTGAATTGCCCCGTCTTGTATTCCACCCTGTTTGGAGGCAGTTGCACATATCCGTTAACAGAAGTGTAGGCAGTTGGAAGATACTTACTTGTTCTCCTCACCCAAGGAAACCCAATGTCTGAATCAGATACCTGTAAAAGCCTATTGTTGTTTTGAGTTACTGACGGAGTGGACAGAGATGCTGTTCCAGAAACAGGAAAACTCAATGTGACTGCAAATGTGCTGGTGTTTATTGCGGTTACTGCATATTTTGTAGTGACATTTTCTGCATACACATTCGCCCCATTAATTGATTGAGATGTTGCTGGAAGGCTTAAAACAATAGTTTTAGTGGATGTATAAACAGCAGTGGCAGTGTAAGTTCCATCAGCCCATCCGTTGTTTGTTCCAGAGTTAAATATACGAATTGAATCCCCCACATTTACTTGAGGCATTGTGGAATAAGTAATGGTTGCGTATCCATTCAGGCTTCCAGTGGCTGTGGTGTTTATAAAAGACCATCCATTCAGATAAAAACCAGAAAGGCTAACCAAGTCACCAACTTGAAGG
>Ga0114959_10000736_pt1 | contig 30571 bp, 25 predicted proteins | sample C_130625_EF_Meta_FD_87317 | JGI IMG/M metagenome (GOLD analysis project Ga0114959, IMG submission 87317) | Freshwater microbial communities from Lake Croche, Canada to study carbon cycling - C_130625_EF_MetaG | ecosystem: Environmental > Aquatic > Freshwater > Lake | place: Lake Croche, Canada... | reverse complement strand
GCTGAGGCGGCAAGAGCCTCAGGCAGCACGGCACCTGTTGCCGCAATGTGTACAACAGGAACTCCGGGATTCTCCGCGAGTTCAGGGTGATCGTGGAATGCATCGCGAATTCGGTAAGCCCCGCCGATGACCTGCCTACGAAGTACCGCGTCGCCAAGACGCGCACGTGCCTGCTCGAACGGCCTTTGGTCAATGGGTCGAGTTGTGAGTCGGAAGTAGTACGCAGTTCGATCGTGCGCCTGATGTTCGGCCGACTCATCATCGACTCCGATTGAGGCAAGCGCATCGCAGAGTAGCCAATCGAGGGCCACAGCGTATGCCGGCTCAACAAGTGTGACCCCCGGAAGTTCAAGCCCGACCGAGGGCGTGATTGTCGATTGGTGGGCACCGCCTTCGGGTGCGAGCGTTACGCCTGAGGGTGTGCCGGTGATGATGAATCGAGATCCGGAATATACGGAGTAAATAAAAGCATCGAGGCCGCGAAGAACGAACGGGTCGTACACGGTGCCGATGCTCAGCAAGGGTTGATCCGAGAGGTCTCGTGAGAGCCCGAGTTGGCCAAGCAGTAGAAAGAGATTCATCTCCGAGATGCCCAACTCAATGTGCTGGCCGGTGGGCCCTTCAGCCCACTTCAGCACAGGGTCTTCGTTCCACGCACGTCGTGCCTCGTGGGTAAAGACGCCAGTGCGGTTGATGAAGCCAGCGAGGTTGGTCGACGTAGCGACATCGGGTGCGGTGGTGACGAGGTAAGGCGCCAGCGAAGGGATGCGAGAAAGGTCTACCAAGATTCGACCGAATGCCTCTTGCGTTGAAATCGGCCGCTCAGAGGTGTGAGTGATTGTCGAGGTAGGCACTTCGATTGATGCGTGACGCAGTCGTGGGGGACGGCTGAGTTCTTCGCGCCGTCTGGATGCAAGAACGCCTGACGCCGATGCGGCGTCGAAGCGATCCCACTCTGAGGAGATGTCGAGCCCTGTGCTTGCCCGCAAATCATCGATTTGTTCGCTTGTCATTAGTGACGAGTGGTTACGAGGGTCACCCGCGGATGGAAGACCCCATCCCTTGACGGTGTAGGCGAAGACGATGCTCGGCCGGTCCTTGACCGCGTCGCACTCTTCGAATGCTTCGACGAGTGCCTCAAGATCATGTCCGCCAAGGTCGGTGACGATTCTGCGCAGCTCATCGTCGGAATATTGCTCAACCCACTGCCCGAGTTCAACCGGGGCACCTTCGATGAAGCGGTTGCGCAGGTCTGCGCCCCTCAGAGCAAACAAAGATTGGTACTGCTCGTTGGGCATTGAGTCGATCCAGTCTCGTAGAAACTCTCCGCCCGGCTTCGCGTACTCCGCAATCAGGTGGCAGCCGTACTTCACTTCACGAACATGCCAGCCTGCAGCCTCAAATTGGGTGCGCCACTGAACAATTCGAATGCCCGGTACGACTCGGTCGAGGGACTGGCGATTGAAGTCAACAACCCACATGACGTTGCCGAGCCCTTGGGTGGCAGGATCGGCAATTGCCTCCCACACGCTGCCCTCGTCAAGTTCGGCATCTCCAAGGATCGAAACGAACCGTGAGTGAGGTCGGGGTCCGAAGTGCTCGTCTACGTAGCGCCGCGTTAAGGCTGCGAAGAGAGGAGCCGCGGCTCCAAGCCCGACCGATCCGGTTGAAAAGTCGACCTCATCGGGGTCTTTCGTTCGCGAGGGGTAGGCCTGCAGCCCGCCGAACTCGCGCAGCGTCGTGAGGTATGAGCGGTCTAGATTGCCCAACAGGTATTGAATTGCGTGAAAAACCGGTGAAGCGTGTGGTTTGACTGCCACGCGATCGGCTTGTTCCAAATGGTGAAAATACAAGGCGGTCATAATCGAGACCATCGAGGCCGACGACGCTTGATGACCGCCGACCTTAATGCCGTCGGTTGTGATTCTTTCCCGATTCGCGTAGTCGACCATTCGAACTGCTAGCCACAGAACTCGCTGCTCGATTGATCTAAGCGTGTCGTAATCCGTCATTGCTGAGCCATCCTGTCTCGACCGTGAATCTCACACGACCTTACTGAGTTTCACAGCCTTGGCATGCGGTTCCTGGAGCTCTAAGTTGCATACGAAAACCGTGCGATATGCGTCTGAGACTAAACCGTAACCGAAAAATTCCTATTTTTGTATACGTTGGGGCCCTCGAGGCAGTAAGTTTTCGTTCACCCGATGTAGTTACCCGATACCCAAGGAGACCTCATATGTTCTCAACCCGACGACTGGCACCAGTCGTCCTCATCGCGGCAGGGGCCCTTGCCCTGGCCGCATGTTCGAGTGGCAGTTCAAGTAGCACGTCTAGTAGTGCGGCTGCCTCATCGCCTGCGGCTTCTTCGCCTGCGGCATCCCCGTCAAGCGCAGTCTCGCAGACGGTTCTCGACGCCGTAGCTAAGTACTCGGCGGCGCCCACATCGTTCACGGCCCCTGGACCCGCTGTTAACACCGCGAGTATCAAGGGCAAGAAGATGTTCGTGATCCCCTCGATCCCGAACCCCTTTGTTCAGAACATCACTGACAACATCAAGAAGGCTGGCGACAGCCAAGGCTTGACGACCACGGTGTTCGACAACCAGGGTCAGGTTTCTCAGTGGGTGCAGGGAATTCAGCAGGCCATCGGATCCAAGCAAGACATCATCTTGCTCAACGGCTGCCCCGACCCCCGCGCTCTCGGACCGCAGATCGCCGAGGCGAAGGCTGCTGGAATCCCGACCATTTGCGTGCACTTCTACGACAACTCGCTGCCGGCTCCGCCTGCATGTGAGGGTTGCGCCGACCTCGCTGCCAACGTGACTGCGCCGTTCTACGACGCAGGTAAGGTCGCAGCCGACTGGATCATCGCCGACTCTGCTGGCAAGGGCAACACTCTCATCGTTGGTGGTTCGGATATTCTGCCGAGCCCCGGCACGGTCGATGCGATGAATGCTGAGTTCAAGGCGAACTGTCCAGATTGCAAGTCGACGACCATCAACATCCCGGTTGCTGACTGGAACACCAAGACTCAGGGTGAGATCCAGTCCGCGCTCCAGAAGGACCCGACCATCAACTATGTCTACGTGCTTTACGACGCCATGGTTGCGGGCGCTTTGCCGGCGGTTGAAACTCTAGGTCGTACCGACGTGAAGATCGCCAGCTACAACGGCTCCGCCTTCGCACTCGATGACATTGCCAAGGGAACTGCAGTCGCCATGAACGTCGGCGAAGACACCCCGTGCATTGGGTACACCTCAGCAGACCAGGCTTTCCGGATTCTCACCGGCGCGGCCCCTGTTAAGACCGACACGCCCATCCGCATCTGGGACAAGACCAACGTTTCCGAAACTGGCGCTCCTGCAGCCCAGCCCGGTGTTGGTTACGGAACAGCATGCGTGGACGGTTTCACGAAGTTGTGGACTGCATAACCTCTAGTCACAACTGCAATTAAGCACCAGAATGTGTGCTCCGTGCCTGGCACTCCCGCAGGCACGGAGCACACAGCAAGTCCAGAACCGAAACGTCACTGTCGCTGAGAGGATCTGAGATGGCCGAGACTCCCCTCTTGAAGATCACGGGTCTGACCAAGATCTTCGGCGGGCAGATTGCTCTCAATGAAGTTGACTTGGTGGTCGAGCCCGGAGAGGTCCACGGCCTACTTGGTGAGAATGGGTCAGGCAAATCCACCCTGATTAAGATCCTCTCGGGATTCCACGAGCCCAACGCAGGCGAACTTGAAGTGAATGGGCAAGCCATTCGACTGCCGCTTTTGCCGGGGGAGTATCGCGATCTCGGCTTTGAATTCGTGCATCAAGACCTCGGCCTTGTACCAAGCCTGACCGTCACTGAGAACCTTTTTATGGGCGAGGTTGTCGCCTCACACGCCGGATTCTTTTCGTGGCGTGCTGCACGGGTTCGCGCCCAGGCGGTTTTCGATGAATACAACGTCGATATTGACCCCGGCGCCAATGTCGAGCACATCAGGCCGGTTCAACGTGCGATCCTGGCCATCATCCGCGCCATTGAAGGACTGAAAGAACTCGATAAGTCCAACGCCGATGCGCGTAAGCCAAATCTTCTCGTTCTCGATGAGCCCACGGTCTTCCTGCCAAAACAGGAAGTAGGCATTCTCTTTGACCTGGTGCGCGGAATTGTTAGCTCCGGTTCTAGTGTGCTCTTCGTTTCGCACGACCTCGACGAGGTTCGCCAGATCACTGACCGAATCACCGTGTTGCGAGATGGTCGCTCGATGGGAACTATCGACACCGAGGGTGCAACCAAGCGCGATCTGGTCAAACTCATTGTTGGTCACGACCTTGAGCGCATCGAGCCCACTCCGCCGCAAGAACTTGCCGGTCGCCCGGCTGTCGTCTCGGTTGAGGGTCTGAGCAGCAGCCTCGCGCGAGACATTTCGTTTCAGCTGCACGAGGGTGAAATTCTCGGGCTTGCCGGTCTGGTGGGGTCGGGCTACGAAGACGCCGTTTACTCGCTTTTCGGTAGTGACAAAACTGCCCGAGGTAGATTCGTGCTCGATGGCTGTGAAGTCGACTTCGCCAAACACAACCCGTATGCGGCCAAGGAAATGGGACTTGCTCTGGTTCCGGCTGACCGGAAGCGTGACGGCAGTGTTGCTGACCTTTCTGTGGCCGAGAACATCAACGTCACCGTTCTAGACCGCTTTTTCAGTGGTGGCCGATTACGTCACGGCAAACTGCGTGACAATGCGCGGCAACTGCTGAAGGACTTCGACGTACGCCCGCCGATTCCGACCATGGACTACGGATCGTTCTCAGGCGGAAATCAGCAGAAGGCGATGATGGCCAAGTGGCAGCAGATCACCCCTAAGGTGCTCCTGCTCCACGAACCGACTCAAGGGGTCGATGTCGGAGCTCGCGAGCAGATCTACCAGATCATTCGAGGCAATCTCGATACCACGGCGGTTCTGTGTGCAAGTTCGGATTACGAAGAGTTGGCCACACTGTGCCATCGCGTGGCCATTGTGGTGCGGGGGCGCCTGGTCGGATACCTGTCAGGTACCGATGTCACTCATTCGAAGATCGCTGACATGTGTATGAGTTATGAGGAAGAGGGAAGTGCCACGGCGGCCGCCGCGGCCCTCGTGGACGACGCAGTCGGAATTGGAGACTAGATCATGTCAACAGAGGCCTCCATGGCAAACACCGCCGCGCCTACTGGGCCGGACGCACTTGATATAGCCGTCCCTTCGCGCAAGCGATCCCGCGGGTGGCTCGAGGCCCTCGCGCTGCCAATCGCGTGGGTAATCACAATCGTGCTGTTCAGTGCTTTGGCTCCGCAGACCTTCCCCACCTGGACGAACGTCTCGTCGCTGCTTGCGTCGCAGGCGGTTCTCGTGGTTATCACGCTGGCCTTGATCATTCCGCTCACCACCGGAGACTTTGATCTGTCCGTGGCCGCGGTCGCCGGGCTTAGCGCCGTGGTGGCTGCCCAACTCAACGCCGTGATGCACTACCCACTGTGGATTTCGCTGTTAGCCGCGCTCTTGGTGGGCCTGATTGTTGGACTTGTGAACGCGTTTTTCATTGTGGTGTGCGGAGTCGAAAGCCTCATCATCACCTTGGGTATGGGCACCTTCATTACGGGAATCACGCTGTGGATTACCGACTCGCGAGTGATTACCGGTGTCGACAAACTTGTTACTGATTGGGTCATCACCAAGCGAATGCTAGGCATCCCGCTGTCATTTTGGTACGCGCTAGCTCTGACAGCCATCGTCTGGTACGTATTTACGTACACGCCGCTCGGGCAGCGCATGTTAGTAGTGGGCCGCAATCGCGATGTTGCTCGACTGGCCGGAATTCGTGTGAGTCTTGTACGTGCCGGTGCACTTGTCGCCGCGTCCTTGATGGCTGCGCTCGCAGGACTCCTACTTCTCGGAACGACTGGATCGGCGAGCCCGTCCACGGCTCTCGACTACCTGCTACCCGCTTTCGCAGCTGCCTTCCTCGGCTCCACAACTATCAAGCCGGGTCGGTTTAACGCCTGGGGTACCTTAATCGCGGTTTACTTCCTCGTGACTGGCATCACCGGACTGCAGTTGTTGGGTGCCAAGTCATTTGTTCAGTACCTCTTCTACGGTGGCGCACTGATCCTTGCGGTCACTTTCTCGCAGTTCGTAAAGCGCAGTCGAGCGAGGAGCGGTGCCTGACGGCATGCCCGTCGCCCCGGAGGCGCTTGCAACGCTGATCGAGCAGGCTCGTCACACACGAGTTCTGCTCGAGGCAACCGACCCTGAGTGGGTAGGGCTCGACCGAGCATTCGCTGAACAGGTGGCAGAGGTGCTCTATGAGCGCTGGGGTGCCACCGGCTCGCCTTATTGGAAACTGGGCGCGGTTGACGCTCAGACCCAAGCCAAGCTTGGCCTAGACGGACCGGTGAGCGCTCCATTGGTGCCTGAGCGGGTCTTTCTGCTGTCGGAACACCTCGAAATCGATAGTGCCAATTTCTTGCACGCCAAGTTTGAAGCAGAGGTTGGCATCACTGTTGACGGCACCTTGTTGCCGCTTGCATGTGTTGAGATTGCCGACTGCAGTTTCACGGCCTGGGGGTTGCCACCATTTGGTGTCGTCGCTGATGCCTGCCTTCAGTCAATGATGATTTTCGGCCGAGTAACAACCCCAGTCGAGACGGTTCAGGTTGTGGTGAGCCATAACGGCGTCACGGTTGCTTCTGGTACCCAAGACTGGGGTGGAGCCGTCGCACGGCTAGAGGTTCTCCCGGCAGGTGCCGGTGCCACGCACGTCGCCACCGGTGCCATAACACCGTTGCTCGACGTAAGTCCTGGGGAATGGGTGTTCGACTTTGGTCCACTCGGGAGCATCACCGTGCTCGTCCGGTGATGTTTCGATGACCGGCAAGTGGCGCTAAATGACAAGCCTGACAAACCCGCCGACGCGGTCGATCCGAGAAGGACTTTTTCTATCGGTTCTCGTCTTGGCAGTCGGTAGCTTCTCGGTAATCGGAGCGTCGGCCAATGCTCCGTTGCTGCGCGACTCGTTGGGCCTGAGCGCGGTGGGGGTTGGCGCCATTGCCTCCGTTGCCTACCTCGGTGCCATGCTCAGCGCTTCTCCGGCCGGTCGGCTGACAGACATCCGCGGACCGGGTCAGATCATCGTGGTTGGTTTGGGGCTGCTTGCCCTCGGCGATGGAATCGCACTCGTCGCACCACACCCGGTCGTGTTTTACATTGGAATACTTGTGCTCGGACTTGGCTACGGAGCGATCAATCCGTCGACAACCGTTGTGTCGAATCCACCGAATCCGCAGCGCCGGGGTCTGGTGCTCAGTATCAAGCAATCGGGCATACCCATTGGCGGCGTTGTGGCAGGGGCTGTGCTCCCCTCCGTTGCACTTGAGTGGGGCTGGCGTGCTGCCTTCGCTCTTGCGCTCGTCCTTTGCGCCATTTTGGCGGTGGCCGTGAACCTCAGGGGCGGGTACCGGGCTCAGCCTCTGACTGGTGCGGCTTTGTCGCGAGCTCGTTCAGCCCGCAGGCTGCGGCTTCCCCAGGGTTACGCCTACGGCCTGGTGATGGCAGGAGTTCAAGTCAGCATCTTTGCTTTCACCGCCGTCTACCTCGTGGAAGCGCGCGGGCTGTCCAACGAGCGAGCAGGGCTTGGTGTTTCTACTCTCTTGATTGGGGGTGTCGTCGGGCGACTCTTTTGGGGATGGCTCTCTGACTCGCGCCCCACACTCAGATTGCCGGTGTTGCAGGCCACTGCAATTCTCGGGGCTCTGTCGATTCTCTCGCTGCTGCTCGTGCCCGACTGGGCGCTGTTAGCCGCTCTCATCTTTGTTGGCACGACATCGGTGGGTTGGAATGGCGTCTATATTGCTGCAGTAGCCGAGGCGTGTCTTCCGCACCGAATTGGCGCGGCGACGGGTGTCTCGCTCACCCTGGTAAACCTCGGTGCCATTGTTGTTCCATTGATGATTGGCGTCGTCGTACATGTCTTCGATTCGTGGACGCTGGGACTCACCGTACTTGTTGTTCTCAGCGGCGTGGCGGGGCTTGTCGCTCTGGTGTTTACCGAACCGGCCTCATCTGAGGCCCTTTCCACTAGGAGGTCGTAGTGCCGGTGCTCGATCAGTTTCGTCTGGGAGCTTCTGACCTAGAGGTGTCGCGCTTTTGTTTGGGCACTGCCACCTTCGGTGGGCAATGCGATGAGGAGACCTCGTTTCGCATCCTCGACCATGCGATGGATCTAGGTATTCGTTTCATCGATACTGCAGACAAATACCCGCTGGGAAGCGGATATGAAGAGGCGGGAGTGACTGAGGCGATCATCGGTCGTTGGATGAAAAGCAGAAAGCCCGACGTTGTTGTCGCCACGAAGGTTCATGGTGCCACGGGACCCATGCCGTGGGATCAAGGGTTGGGCCGCCGGCACCTCACCGAGGCGATCGACGCCTCGCTACACCGACTAGGAATTGACGCAGTCGACCTTTACCAATTGCACCGCCCCGATCCACAAACGCCCATCGAGGAGACTCTTGAGACACTCACTGACTTAGTGAGTGCTGGCAAAGTTCGCTTCACGGGATGCTCGAACTTCCTTGCGTATCAACTGATGCGAGCCCTCGGAAAAAGCGACTTGTACAATTACGCTCGGTTTGTTTCGGTTCAGCCTCGTTACAATCTGTTGTTTCGTGAACATGAACGTGAGCTCTTTCCGCTGTGCGAGTTGGAGGGAATCGGGGTGATTACCTACAACTTGTTGGCCGGCGGAATGCTCACGGGCAAACACAATGTGACGGCACCTCCTGACTCAACGTCACGATTCGCAACGACAGGTGCTGCTGACCTCTATCGCGAGAGGTACTGGCATGGTCGGGCTTTCGAAGCCGTTGGTCAACTCTCGGCGATTGCGCAACGGCTCGGCTTGACGCTTCCGGTTCTGGCAACCGCATGGGTGCTGCATCAACCGTTGGTGGGCTCGGTCTTGCTCGGAGCTACCCGCCCCGAACAGCTTGACGGCCCAGTCTCTGCCCTCGCCGTGCAGTTAGACGCGTCGACCTTGGAAGAAATCGACGCCGTGACACGCGAGTTCAGGTTTGGCGACGCAGTGCAGTAGATCGGGTCAGTGAATTGTTTCGGTGCCTGCGACGACGTCCCCGTCTAGCAGAACGAACCTACGAAGATCGGCACGCTGAAGCAGTGACACATCGTGGAGCGGATTCCCGTCAATCACCAATAGGTCTGCTCGCTTTCCAACGTCGACCGTTCCGACGTCGTCAAGAATTCCCAATAGGCGTGCCACGTTGACCGTCAAAGTTCGCAATGAATCGCGTGAACTCATTCCAATGATTTCGACGTACGACACCGCTTCCTCGGCGCAACTGCCCTGTGGGAAGTGTGTTAGGCCCGCATCGCCTCCAGCAACGATCGGCACCCCAGATTCGAAAGCCAGACGCACGCTCTCAGCGTGCCGCGCATGTGTTCGTTTGTGTTGGTCAACGATCACCGCGGGAATTCCCATGTCTGCTCCTCGCACGGCGAATGCGCGATACATAGAAAGTGTGGGCGACAGAGTTACTCCGTTGAGCACCATGTCGGAAACAGATGCCTCGTCGATGTAGATGCCGTGTTCGATTGTCTGCGCCCCTAACCGAGCGGCTGCGCGCACTGCCTCGGCTGATTCGGCATGTGCGGCGACCGGTACCCCCTGCAATCGAGCCTCGCTCATGACCGCCTCAAACTCAGCCTCGCTGAGCCCGTTGCGTTCGGCAGGGCATAGCGGGTTAAAGCCGGTGCCACTCACCCCAACCTTGATCCAGTCGACCCCGTCTTTGAGTTGCCGACGCACCTCGGCTCGCGCCTCGTGGGGGCCGACCACTTGAACACCGAGCCCATAGGGGTACTGACGCCCTTCAAAAATGTGCGATGGGTGAAAATCGGCCAGGCCCCCTGGTGCCGAAACAATGCGGCCAGCTGGCTGCACTCGTGGGCCGCGCACGTCACCACGGTTGATGGCATTGCGCACCTCAACGCCAATATTTCCTCGGCTTCCGACATCGCGAATGGTGGTGAAGCCGCAGTCGAGCAACGTCGAGGCGTTGAAAATCGCATCGATCGTCGCCTCGGCTATCGACTTACGTAATTCAATGTCGTACGGATCGGCAACATCACGGTAAATGAGGTGGCAATGCGCATCCATGAGTCCGGGAATGACGCTTGCACCTTTGAGATCGATTTCAACGTCATCGGGACGTTCGCCGTCCTTAACGCCGATACTGACGATGCGTCCGTCGTCAATGACGATCGCACCCTCAACGGGTTCGAAGTTCTCTCCGGTGAAATACGTTCCGTGATTCAAAATCGTGCGTGGCATCAGTAACTCCCAGGTGGTCAGCGGTACTGCTGGGCCAAATCATGGAACTCTTCGTAGGTTCCGTAGCGGGTTACCCGCGAGCGTGAAGGTATGCCGGTGAGCTCAGCTGCGTATTCGCCGACGGCCCGCAGTTTGGCGAGGTCAACTCCAGTTTCGACACCGATCTCGCGGAACAAATGCACGACATCTTCGGTAGACACATTGCCCATGCCCATAACTGAGATTGGCATAGCGATTCCGCCGCCGTATCCTCCGATGCACGCCTCGAAAACCGTGGCGCCATTGTCGTATGCGGCAAGAGTGTTCGCGATGGCCATGCCAGTGCATTCATGTAGATGAACCCCAAGAACAAGGTCGGGGAAACGACTGGTGATGGCCCCGACGCGAGCGCCCACTTCGCGAGGGTTCGACATGCCGATGCTGTCGGCAATGCTGATTTCGTGGACACCGAAGTTTTGGAATTGCTCGACAAGTCCGAGAACTTTGTCCAAATCAATTGGTCCCTCGAATGGGCAGAGGAAGGAAATACCCATGCTGACATCGATTCCGACACCAGCCTCGGCCGCCAGTTCGGCGATCTCTCCGATCTGAACGACATTGTCGGCAACGCTCATGCGTGAATTTTTCATGCTGTAAGCCTCGGAGGCCACGATGAGAGCCGACAGCTTGGTGCATCCGGCGTCGATGGCGCGCTGCGCGCCCTTGAGGTTCGGCACCAGTGCTCGGTACACAACGCCCTCGCGTGCCGGAAGTCTGCGTACGACTTCGTCAGCATCGGCGAGCATAGGAATGACCTTGGGGTGCACAAAGCCTGTTACTTCGATCTCAGGAACGCCAGCGTCGGCGATCATGTCGATCATGATGAGTTTTTCTTCAGTCGTGGGAACGTGCCATCCCTCCTCATGCACCATCGTCTGGAGTCCGTCGCGCATGAGTACCTCGACGATACGTGCCTGGGGTTGAGTCATCTCATGTCCTCTCGAGTGGTGCGTTGGGTTGGTCACGGTCTGATCTGTTAGCTGGCAATGAGTACTTCGGCCTCGACGATCATTGTGGCAATTCCGGTCGGAAACCACGTGATGTGAGGCAGTTCGTTCGTCAGGGACATTCCTAGAACCCCATCATGGGTGGCTAGGTCTCCTTCGCGCAGCACTTCTTCTGCCAAGGAACGCACGTGGGCGCGCAGTGCTGGTAGCTGACCGCCAGTGGCGAATGCGCAAACCTCGCGCCAGGGGTCGGCGGCGCGGGAGATCTCCAGCAGTTCGCGCCATAACCCCGGGAGCAGCACCCCGCCATGGGCGAGGGTGATTTGGTCGTCGAGTGTCGTGGGGTCTTCAGCTGAGGTGAGTGTCGACACTCGTTCTGGTGTCATGACATCGGGCCATTCGGCGACTCTGGTGCCGAGCAGAGCCAAAGCCAGCAGGAGGTTGAAGGGATTCGCTGAGCGATAGCCCAAAATCACTTCGCGTGAAGTGGCATCGAGTGCAACTCGCCCCCGCGTTGCCGGGGCGGCGTCTGCAGCCAGTGCTGTGGCCGCGACGGCGCAGACACGAGCCGAGAAGTCTCCATCTCGAGCTAGGGCAACCACCTGAGGTAGCACCTCAAGTGCTGCGTCGAGCGCGGGCGGGTAGGTGGCGAGCACTTGGTAGATGCTTGGAACGAACTCACTGTCGAGCTCTGAGCGGATGAGGGCGTACGCCCGCTCTATCGATGACCCAGACTCAGCCTCAGTGATTAGTTTCATGGTTGCCTTCGTCACAGCGCACCCCGACCCTGTACCTGCTCGATCTGCTCTGGAGTGAGTCCGAGCCTGTCAGTCAGCACTTCGACGTTATGGGCTCCCAGTTCAGGACCGACCCAACGAATTGAACCTGGCGTGCGCGATGCGCGGGGTGCAACGTTCTGCATGGGAAGAGATCCCAAGGTTGGGTGAGCTACGTTAACGATGGAGTCACGGGCGTTGAAGTGCGGGTCGGTCAGCATGTCTGGGGCCCGATAAATCGGGCCCGCAGGTACGCCCGCCTCGGAAAGGATCAGCATGAGTTCGTCGGCGGGAAGTTGAACGGTCCAGGCGCTTACGAGCGCGTCGAGTTCGTCCATCCTTTCGCCGCGAGCGCCGTGGGTGGCGTATCTCGGATCGTCAGCGAGTTCGGGACTTCCCATGGCTTCAGTGAGTCGGCGAAAGACGCTGTCTTGGTTACCTGCAATCAGGATGTCGCGTCCGTCGGAAGTCGGGTACACATTTGAGGGGGCCACTCCGGGCAGTGTGGGTCCGCTTCGTTCACGCACCCAGCCGCCTACTGCGTACTCGGGGATAATCGACTCCATCAACGACAGCACCGACTCGTACAACGCGACATCGATCACCTGACCAAGGCCCGATGTGCGGCGTTCGAGAAGGCACACCAGTGCGCCGACGGCTCCTAAAATTCCGGAGACGGCATCCCCAAGTGCGATTCCGGACCGAACCGTTGACCGTCCGGGCTCGCCCATGAGGTAGCGCAACCCACCCATGGCTTCGCCAATCGCACCGAATCCTGCGCGAGATGAGTAGGGGCCAGACTGCCCAAATCCACTCACTCTCACGAGAATAAGCCCGGGATTCACGCTACTTAGTTCGTCGTAAGACAAGCCCCACTGCTCGAGAGTTCCGGGTCGAAAGTTTTCGACCAGTACATCCGCCTCGCGCACGAGGTCGAGCAGTACTGCGCGCCCCGCTTCAGATCGAACGTCGAGGGTGACTGACTTCTTATTGCGAGCGATTACCGACCACCACAGAGATTCGCCCTCAGGGGTCACTTTGCCCCACTGCCGCATCGGGTCGCCGCTTCCGGGCAACTCGATCTTGATGACCTCAGCTCCGAAATCCCCCAGCACCTGACAGGCAAAGGGGCCCGCGATGAGCTGCCCTAGTTCGATCACTGTGGTACCCGCCAGCGGCCCGGGGGCGGCGTCGGAATTCACGGAGTTGGTACCTATGGCGGCGGTCATGGATTCCTTCATTTTCGGTGACCGGAACCCTCTGAGGTTAGGTGGAGGGCCTGTTTGTGTCAACAATTTTGTATACCGAAAAGTGTCGACACAGCGAAAGTAACTGGCCGCTCCACCTTCAAGATGGCCGAACAGGGCCCTCTTCGCATACAATCAGGTGTGTCCGAGGTCTCATTTGCACGAGTCGTGGGAGCCACCACGAGCGCGTCAACGGCGGGCACCATTCCGGTTTTTCTACTAGGCGCCATGGCCCCCTTGATCCGAACAGATTTGGGGCTAAGCCAAACGCAACTCGGAATTTCAGTTTCTGCCTTCTGGTTGTTTATGGCCCTTGCAGGTGTCGCGGGAGGGCGGCTGAGTCAGCGTTTGGGGGCCACGGTCGCCACCCGGCTGGGGGTCGCGGGCTCAATGCTGGCAATGGTTCTCGCCTCATTCGAAGGAACGTGGTGGATCTTGATTGTGGCGATGGCGACCGCTGGACTCTTCAATTCGCTAAGCCAACCCGCCGTCGACTTGGCCCTATTCGCCGGGGTTGATCGCAGCCGGCTTTCGCTGGCATTTGGTATCAAACAGACGGCGCTGCCAGGTGCGGCTGTGATTTCAGGACTCGTTGTTCCACTGCTCGCCAACAGTATTGGCTGGCGGCCCTCCTTCCTCATTGGTGTCGTGGTGGGGCTACCCGCCATGGTGCTCATGCCGCGCCTTGTTTATCGGCACGTCGACAGCACCGGCAAGGCGACTGATCCCAACGAGCGTCTTCGAGGTATCTCCCGGTTCGCCATCGCATTCGGAATCGCCATGATGGCGGTCTCAGCGATGGGTGCCTTCTATGTTGAGTCAGCCGTGTCGCACGGGTTTAGTTCGGATACCGCAGGGCTGTTTCTCGCCGCCGGAAGCTTGTGCGGTGTGGTGGGTCGTTTCGTCTTCGCCTGGCGTTTGGGTTCGATCAGGCGCCCCCTGATCGCGGCAAGCGTCATCATGGTCATTGGGGGCTCTGGCGCGCTTTGTTTTGCATTCGTCACGGCCGGATGGGCCCTCTTGCTCGCAACTCTTGTTGCCCTAGGCGCCGGTTGGGGGTGGAACGGTTTGCTCACGTTCGCAGTGGTGAGCTTGTACCCACAGGCACCCGCGCGCTCGTCGGGATACATCGTGTTGGGCTCGGCTACGGGAGGTGTAGTCGGGCCGACTGTCTTTGGGTTGATAGCCCAACACGCCGGGTTCAGTTTGGCTTGGATCGTTGCTTCTGGGTGCTTCTTGGGTGCAGCAACAATTCTGCAGCTTAGGCAGAGACCGAGTCTGCGGAAGCTTTCGGTGACGGCAATTCCGTAACTGAACCCGATTTCTGGCTGTTATCTCGGATTGCCTCCATCAGGCGTTTCTTGGACGCCAACACGTGGCTTTTCATGACCGAGGCTGCCCACTCTGCTTCTCGCGATCGAAACGCCGACAGCAGTTCGCGGTGATGACGGTTGCTGCGCTCAATGTCGACCGTTGCGTAGCTATGTAGCGCCTGCAAGATGACGGGCAGTACGACAAGCATGTTCCGTGCAGGAACGACATAGTCGGCACCAGCTGCGCCGGCGATACCACCATGAAACAACTCGTTAAGTTGCGCGAAGTCGCTCATAACCTTCGCGTCTGCGAATGAGCCGTCAACTGTGAGACTCTCCATTCGATCGCAGAGCTCCTCGAGCTCTGCGAGTTGCGCGTCGGTGACTCTGACGGCGGCCCGACGTGCAACGAAGGCTTCGATCAAGGCCCTGAGATCGTAAATTCCCTCGATATCAAAACTGCTCCAATCGACGACTCGGGCACCCCGGTGCGGCTCAACCTCAACGAGGCCCTCTGATTGCAGCCGGCGCAAGCTTTCTCTGATGGGGGTACGACTCAAGCCGTACTGCGCCGCTAAATCGGCCTCAGCCAAATGTGCCCCGCCGGGAAGTTCGCCGGTGATGATCTCTTGTCGCAGCATCAGGTAGGCGCGGTCGGCCGCTCGCTCACCCTTTGGTTGCACGTCTCAAGTGTAGCGAGGCGGACTCCCTACAGTGCGATTCACTTACCTTCTGAAGTCGAAGGAATCTCTTTTCCCGGCTGGGAGAGGATTTCCTCCCAGATGATGTTCGCCATTTCCTCGCGTGAACCGCCGCGGGTGTAGTGGCCAAAGGCGCGAAATCCAGTCAGATCCTCAGCGAGGCGAACTGTGTCTGAGAAGCGTTCAAGATCGACCCCGGTGCCTACACCCATATATTCGAGCATCGCCACCAAGTCTTCAGTAGGTAGGTTTCCGAGCACATCGTTATCGCCTGGCAGCCACAGATCGCCTCCCAACCCGCAGAAGGCTCCCTCAATCCAGTCGACTCCAGCCAGAAGAGCAGCGAGCGCGTTAGCAAGTGCGAATCCTGCGCGAGTGTGAAGGTGAATGCCGACGGACACATCCGGATGTCGACGGTGAATTCGGCCGAGAGCATCGTGCACTTGGCGTGGATCTCCCAGACCCGAGGAATCGGCGACGTAGATGCTGCGGGCGCCACTTGCCACGATTCGATCGATGAAAGCGTCGAGGCGAACAGGGGAAACCAGCCCCGCGCCGTACGCAAAGAAAGACATCACGATTGCCACTGTGACCGGAGTATCACCGCACACCTGCATGATTTCGTCGAGTTCATCCCACATCTGGTCGGTGGTGCGGCGCTGGTTGATCATGAGCACATCGGGGTCGGTGCACGTCAGGGCCACGATCTCATCGACGCCCGATTCAATGGCGCGTCGGGCGCCGACTGCATTTGGAACCAGGGCGCGGTAGCTAACTCCAGGGATTCGAGGAACCGAAGCAAGTAATTTTTCGGCATCGGCCATCTGGGGCAGCACCTTGGGATGGGCGAACGACACAACCTCGATCTCGCGCACTCCTGCGTCAATCATGCTCTCGACCAACCGCACCTTGTCAGTGGTGGGAACAACCGATCGCACCGATTGAAGGCCGTCTCTCATGCCGACCTCGACGACTCGCATCGATCTGGGCAGGGACATGGGTTCGGCAGTAGACATCAATTCTCCCCTTGATCAAAGCCCGTAGTGTAGCAATGCAATTGTGTACACTCCAACTACGAAAACGGGGTGATCGCCGGGTGCTTGCGCAGGGAAGATCGGGCGAGCCATTGACGATGCACTTCGGTGTTGCATACAATCGCTGCGCACAAGGAGAGGAGTGACGGTGGCGAACAATGAGCAGTCTTGCGTGCAGCGATGGGAGCAATCTCGCGATCGCTTCAATGCCTTAGATGGTCGGGTTCGCTCGGTAATCACGTGGATCGATTCCTCTCTTGAGCGGGCCATTGAGCTTGATCGGCTGGCAGCATCGGGGGATTCTGCTGGCCCCCTGCACGGCCTGATAGTCGGCGTGAAGGACAACATAGACACGGCGGGGGTGCGCACCACGGCCGGTGCTTCTTTTCGGTCTGACGTCGTTCCAACAGCCAACGCAGAGTGCGTTGACTTGATGGAAAAGCACGGTGCCGTGATCGTCGCCAAACTCAACATGGCTGAGGTCGCCTGGGGGGCAACGACTCAAAACCTCACCTACGGCGCCTGTCGCAATCCTTGGGACCTTGACCGCATTCCCGGTGGTTCGAGCGGAGGTTCCGGCGCCGCTTTGGCCGCGCGCATTGTCGAGGCAGCGCTAGGCACTGACACCGGTGCGTCGGTGCGCATTCCTTCGTCGGTCAATGGTGTGGTGGGCCTCAGGCCCACCTTCGGTGCAATTTCAGCCCGGGGGGTGTACCCCGCGGCTTACACACAGGATGCGGTCGGGCCGATGGCCATTCGGGCCGAGGATGCTGCCCGACTCACTGAGGCACTTATCCAATTCGATCCCTTGGATCCGTACGCTCGAACGGGTGCAGGTGCATCTGCAACGAGTCTGCTTAGTGAGCCGTTGCACGGACTCACAGTCGGCATTCCTGATGACTTCTTCTATGACGATCTTGACGCTGGCATCGCAGAGCGAATCGATGAATTCCTCTCGTGGCTTGATACTCAAGGAGTTCGGCGTGTTGGTGTCGCTGACTTTGGCCAAGCTGGTGCGTTTGAGGCATGGACTCGGATCGTGCAAGTTGAGGGCGCTGCATTCCATGAAGAGCGAATCACCGCAAGTCCGGAGGATTTCTCCCCCGATGTTCTCGGCCGAATTTCTTCCGGGCTCGACGTTCGAGCAGTTGACCTCGCGCGTTCGTTGGATTGGCGCGTGCGTTACCGCCACGAACTTGATTTGGTGATGTCTGACATCGACGTAATGGTGACACCGGTGATTGCCATTGATGTGCCCTTCGCTGAGGGGTACGACAGCCGCGCAACTACCCAGACATTAGGGCGCATTACCTACCCGTGGGGTCTACACGCTGGCCCAACAATGTCGCTCCCCATCGGATTTCACCCGACGTCGGGAATGCCGGTTGGTATTGCACTCTCTGCGGCGTCGTGGCAAGAAGCGCGGCTCTTCCAGGTTGCCGCCGCATATCAACGCGATACTCAGTGGCACGAACAAATCCCATCTATGGTTCGGCAACTGGAGTTTCCCAATGAGTGATCTTCCGCCCCTCGACCCGAGCACCCTCGAACCCGCATCTGCCGGGCGCGGCCCGCTCGAGGGATTGCGCGTTCTAGACGTGGCGACGATGATGGCGGCCCCGTGGGCAGCCACCTACCTCGCTGACTATGGCGCTGATGTGGTGAAGGTGGAGTTGCCGGGTACTGGTGATCCGGTGCGTCACTGGGGCTCGCAGGTACAGGGCACGTCGCTGGCCTGGAAGGGTCTGTCTCGCAACAAGCGTCTGGTCACACTGGCGCTAAACAAGCCCGAAGGCCAGGCGCTACTACTTCGCATGGTTAAGGATTTCGACGTTCTTGTCGAGAACTACCGGCCCGGTGTCATGGAACGGTGGGGGCTCGGGCCAGACGATCTGCATGCGGTAAATCCGCGGCTCATCATCTTGCGGACATCTGGCTACGGCCAGACCGGTCCGTATGCACCCAAACCCGGATTTGGAACCCTTGCCGAGGCATTTGCTGGTCTTGCCTTTGTAAGTGGGGCCGAAGATCGGGCGCCCTCGATATCTGGTTACCCGTTGGCAGACGGTGTCACAGCACTGGCCGGAGCGATGGCAATCTTGGCCGCCGTGTACTGGCGAGATGTTGGCGGCGGAACGGGTCAGGTAATCGATAACGCGATCATCGAGGCGAACTACCGACTGATCGACTACATCATGCTCGACTACGAAAAGCTCGGACTCGTTCGCCAGCGCAGCGGCAATCGGCTCGGCGATCTTGCTCCCCGAAACGCCTACCAGACCTCTGACGGTGACTGGATAGCCGTTTCCGGCGGAACCCAAGGAATTGTCGAACGCCTGTTCCGAGCCATGGACCGTGAGGAACTTATTACTGATCCTCGATTCACCGACAACGCCACCCGTCGGGCAAATGTCGAAGCTTTGGATGAAGAGATCGGCAACTGGATGGGGCAGAACTCCACAGAGCGTGTTTTGGCGCTCTTCGAAGAGTTTGAGGTCGCTGGTGCGCCGGTGAATAACATTGCCCAGATTGCCCATCACCCGCACTTCCAAGCGCGTAATCTGCTTCAGATGGTCGACGATCCAGACCTTGGGCCAACATCGACAGTGCATGTGCATCCGCGGATGTCGGCAACACCGGGAGGCGTTCGTAATCTCGGCGGTGCGATCGGACGCGATAACGACGATTTCTATCTCAATGAAATGGGACTCTCGCTCGAAGAATTCCAAGCGCTACGCGATGCGGGTGCGGTCTAATGGTGTCGCCCCGAGCTTCTGCCTTTGCACAACTACATACAGCGGTTGCATTAGTACATCTGCACAAGATTACGTAGCTAGCACACCCGTCACTCTCACTGGAGGAGAACGCTATGTACGACCTACTCATCAAAAACGGTCTGGTCGCAGACGAGCATGGGGTCTATCCCCTCGACGTTGCGGTCAAGGACGAGAAGGTCGTTGCACTCTCTGTGCATGGCCAGTTGGAAAGTGATGGCGCGGCCAAGGTTATCGACGCTGCTGGCAAGTACGTGCTGCCTGGCGGCATTGACACCCACGTTCACTATGACCTCTCAATCTCAGAGGCCATGAGCGCCCAGTCGGCAGAGGCGGGTTCGCGTGCTGGCCTGTGGGGAGGAACCACGACCTACATTGACTTCTCAATGTCAGCTGGAGATGACAGCCTCATCAACTCGGTTCAGGACAAGCTGGCGCATACCGCCGCACAGAATCCACACTCCGACTACGCCATGCACGCCATCGTGTCAGGTGACTGGCCGCTGACTACGGCCGATGAAATCAAGGACTGCATTAGCGGTGGAGTCGTGTCGTTCAAGTTCTTCACAGCGTTCAGGGGAAGCCCCACCATCGGTGGCCTCATGTCAGACGATGGCCGCATCTACAGCGCCATGCTGGCTACTGAAAAGCACGGTGGCATCACGATGGTGCACTGCGAAGACGAATGCATCATCGACTTCAACGTGCGCCGGCTCTACGCCGAAGGGCGTCCGGAATTCTGGAACATTAACGAGGCTCGCCCAGCTCTAGCCGAAGAGGCGGCAGTCCGGCGAATGCTTCTTCTAGCGCGACGCACTGGGTCACCTCTGTACATCGTGCACGTGAGTGCCAAGGAGTCGGTTGACGCCATCACAGAGGCACGCCTTCAGGGTGTCGAAGTATTTGCCGAGACGTTGCACCCGAATCTCGTCTTTGATCCCAGTCTTTACAAGCAAGATCAGGGACAGCGCTACATGAACTACCCGCCCAATAAGACGATCGAGCATCGAGACGTGCTGTGGGAGGCATGCGCCGATGGACGCCTGCACACGTTGGCGAGTGACGACTTCACGATTCCGCTTGACCGCAAGCTGGCGGGCGACACCGTAGACAACGTCACTGGCGGCACTAACAGTGTCGAGACCCGAATGCCCATCTTCTGGTCTGAGGGCGTCACGAAGCGCAACCTTCCGATTGAACGTTTCGTCGAGTTGACGGCTGCGGCGCCAGCTAAGTTGTTCGGCCTGTACGGAACCAAGGGAGTGCTGCGCCCAGGTGCCGACGCCGACATCATCATCATGGACCCCGATGCCAAGCACACCTTCAAACACGGTGAGAACCTGCATTCAGACTGTGACTACAGCAACTGGGATGGCTGGTCGACTGACGGATTCCCAGTGACCACCATTTTGCGTGGCCACGTGATGATTGATCACGGAAAGTGGGTTGGACCAGAGGGAATCGGTAAGTTCATCCCTGGCAAGAGCCCTGAGAAGGTCTAGGTGTCGGTTACTCCCGAGCAGACTTTGGCCGACTATGAGGCCAAAGGTATGCGTGGACGCACGGGTTTTGGTACGCACCCGTGCGTGCTGGTGATCGACTTTCAGTACGGTATGACCGACCCGGAAAGCCCATTGGGTACCGAGTTACTCGATCAGCCCATTGCGGTGGCACAGGGTGTATTGGCTGCTGCACGTTCCCGAAACGTGCCAGTGATCTATGCCCGAGTCGCATTCCGTGAAGACCTTGTCGATGGTGGGCTTTTCATTGAGAAGGTGCCGTCTTTGGGTTGGCTCAAACTCGGCAGTCGATGGGTTGAAATCGATGATCGGGTCAAGCCGGAGCCGAACGACTACATCCTGACTAAACGGCACAGCAGTGCATTTATCGGCACTGAGTTTCAGCAGGTGCTTCAGACGATGGGAGTCGACACCATCATTTCTGTCGGATGTAGTACATCCGGATGTGTGCGCCAAACGGCAGTCGATGCCAATGCCTACGGTTTCCGCTCAGTCGTCGTGGCAGACGCAGTGGGCGACCGAAGTCCAGCCCAGCACGAAGCAAATTTGGTCGACATGGACGGTAAATACGCCGACGTGGTAGCGAGCGCCGAAGTCATTGAATATCTGATGTCGCTCAACTCAACGCCAGAAAACCAGGAGGGTACGTCATGAAAGCGATGTTGTTTGACGAATTTGGCGGTCCTGAGGTGCTGCGCTACGGAGACGTGCCAGACCCCGTTGCCGGTGCGGGTGAAGTGCTGGTCAAACTCAAGGCGTCGGCGCTCAACCACGTGGATATCGACATCCGCGACGGTGTCTCACGATTCGATTTCAAGATGCCTCACATTCTCGGTATCGAAGGCGCGGGAGTCGTCGCGGGCCTAGGGGCCGGAGTAGAGGGTTTGTCGATCGGTGACCCCGTTGCTGTGTCGTACATCCGAACCTGTGACAACTGCGAGTGGTGTAACCGCGGGCAAGACAACCTGTGTGAAAACCGCCGTCTGTTTGGCGAGCACATCCCCGGAACATACGCGCAATTCATGGTGGCTCCAGCGAGCCACTGCCTTCCAATTCCAGAAGGTGTGTCCTTCGCGGAGGCGGCTGCCTCGCTAGTTGCTTTTGGTACGGCTTGGCACGGATTGGTGGCGCGCGCTCAACTGACCGTCGGCGATGTGGTGCTGATCCACTCGATTGGCAGCGGCGTTGCCTCGGCTGCTCTTCAGATATGTAAGGCCGCTGGCGCAACAGTGATTGGTACGGCCAGTACCGACGAGAAACTTGAACGTGCCACTGAAGATGGTGCGGATTTCGTTATCAACTACAACACCACGAATGTCAACGAAGCTGTCATGGAGTTCACTAAGGGCAAGGGCGTCGACATAGTTTTTGACGTCGTGGGCGGTGAAGCGTTCACGAACTCGATGTTTGTGATGCGGCCCTATGGGCGCCTGATCAGCATCGGTGCGCACGCAGGTGAAGTGGTTCCGTTCGACATCATCGAATTCTTCCGTCGACACATTTCCTATGTTTCGTCACACACGCAAACTCGTGACGAACTGCGCCACGTTCTTGATCTGATTGCACGCGGAACACTGTCACCTCGCATCCACTCGACGTTTCCGCTCAGTGAAGCAGCGCAAGCGCAGAAGCTGATGTCGAGCCGGTTGTTCTACGGCAAGATCATTCTGGAGATTCCAGACTGACGATCAGCTCGCTGGTAGCTGGTCTTTTGCGTCGATGGAAGGAATCGGATGCCGTCCGAAGTGGATGTGGTTATTGCTGGCGGAACTGTCGTTACTGATGCGTGGTCAGGCCCCGCCACCGTTGTCATTTCCGGAGAACGCATATCGGCAATCGTTGATGCTCAGACCGACCCGTCGACGCTAGGGGCAGCTCGGATCATCGACGCGGCAGGCGCGTTGGTCATGCCGGGTGCCGTCGACCCGCACTTCCATCTGTTGATCCCACTCGGTGCGTTCATGACCTGTGACACCTTCGAAACGGCCTCGCTCGCGGCACTGGCGGGTGGCACCACTACCGTCATCGACTTTGCGATTCCGGCGGTGGGTCAGGATCCGATTGAGGCGCTCGACGGCAAAATTGCCGCCGGTGCCCAATCTCGGTGTGACTATGCCTTTCACGGGTGTCTGAACTCCCCGCCTGTCGATGCCGCGGCCACCATCAGTGAAATGGCACAGCGCGGTGTTCGAACAATCAAGCTCTTCACCACCTATCGCGGTGAGCTTATGGTCGGAATCGACACGATCGAGTCGGTAATGCAAGCGCTCACGGCTGTCTCGGGGCTTACCTACATTCATGCCGAAGAAAACGAAGCGATCGAGGCCGCTCAGGCTCAGGCAGAGGCGCAGGGCCGCATCGGCGCGCGTGGCATGGCGGCAAGTCGACCCGAGGGTGCTGAGGAGTCGGCGGTGGCTCAGGTTCTGGCGGCGGCCGAGCGCACGGGAGCGCCGGTGTACTTCGTGCACCAATCGATTCCTAGCGCGGTTGATCTTGTTGATGCCGCGCGGCTTCGCGGGGTACGTGCGTATTCAGAAACATGTCCTCATTACTTGGTGTTGGACGAATCCTGCTACGAGGGCCAGTTTCCTGAGCGGTTCGTGTGCTGCCCACCGATTCGAAGTGCTGAGACGGTTGCCGCGCTCGGAGATCGACTCGCCGTTGGTCGAGTGCACACGATCGGCAGCGACCACTGCTGCTATAGCACCGACCAGAAGGAAGAGTGCAGCCACGATGTGCGACTCATGCCAAACGGTCTGCCTGGTGTTGAGACCCGACTCTCGGTGGTGTGGAACCGTTACGTGCGCAGTGGTCAAATCTCGCCTGAGGACTTTGTTCGACTGATGTGCAGTAACCCGGCAAGGCTTAATGGCCTCTACCCACGCAAGGGAGCCATTGCGCCAGGATCTGATGCCGACCTCGTCATCTTCGATCCTGACCTGACTCGCACAGTGACGATCGGTGACCTGCATATGGACACCGACTACACCCCGTATGAGGGGATGTCGGTTACCGGATGGACCAGAACAGTTCTGATGCGCGGCACTGTCGTCGTCGAAGATGGAGTCGTGCTTGATCCGGGACCTATCGGTCGTCAACAATTGGCCGGCCCAATTACCTTTTGGTAGTGGTTATTTCAGTGTGTGAGCTACGCCTGGGTGAGAACCATGCGCGCTTGACCGTCACTGAGTGAGCAGTACGTGGTGACGATCAGTTTGCGTCCGGAGTCGGTGAACATGCCGAACCCTGACGACAACGGCACTTCAACGCGCCGCTCGAGATAGTCGGGGCCGGGGCACAGCGAAATTCCGATGCAGGCGGTCGACCCCTGCACGGTATTGCATGTTCCTTTGGCCGCGCCGAAGGTCGGGCGCGGAGTCACTTTGGCATTGAGCCACTGAAGGCCGCCCCACATTTGAACTTCCATGTCCCACGGGCGGATCTGTGTGTTTGCTTGAGGAATGTTGCGAACGACCAACGTTTCCGTTGGTGAACTGACCGCCCCGTCAAGTTGCAGTGAGTCGAATCGAGAGGGATTGGCCGTGCCGCCCCAGTCGTAGCAATCAATCGCGCTTATGTACACGCGCACGATTGTTGCGGTGCGATTGACTATCGTGACCTTCTCTTGCGACAACTCAGCCGGGTTGCTTCCGCAGTCGACAATTCCCGCTGCCTGACGCGTGGGTGGCGGCGGGATACTTTGAGTTGCTGACGCACTTGCCCCGCCCGGCGCCAGCACGCTCGACGGCGAGCACGCACTCAACGCCATAGGCAGAGCAGAGACGGCTACTAGCGTCACCGCTAGCCGAACGGATCGTTGCATGTGATCTCCCGATGGTGCGTGTGCTTGCGACAAGATTGATCTAGTACAACTGCTCGATGCGCACTGAAGCGCCTGTTCCGTTGCAGGTAGTCACGAGCCGCACTGCCCCGCCATCGGAAAGATCGAAGATGCGCACGTCTTTGTTCTGTTGAACTCCGGTGTCGCACATAGTGGGTGTTGTCTTGGTGTACGTGCTGCAGGCAATCACCGAGGGCACCGTGAAGCGAGTTCCGCTGCCTCCTTGCTCGACGAAGGTGGTGTTCCATTGCGCTTCACGAGTTTGGAAATACCCAATGACTGTTCCGCCAATCCAGGGGCACACGCGTCGGGCCACCAGACGTTGCGGTGCCTGTTGTGAATTGGCATTGAGCACCATTGCGTCGTACCGCGTGGGGTTGTTCGGGCCGCTGAAGTCGTAGCAATCAATCGCCGGAACTTCGAGTTGCCAGGTTCGGCCCGTTGCGTTGTCGAACGTCACGTCGACGCCGAACTTGGTGTTGAAGTCGAAATACGACGGCAAGTCGCTGGGGCCGGCAAGATCGGGGCACGTTTGTAAGGCTGCTTGGCGGGTCGGTGAAGTAGCCGACGAAGCGAGTTGGCTCGATGGCGCACATGCGGTGAGAACGGCAGCGAAAACTATTGCCGCGGGGGCCAGAGCACGCCTCGAAATCATGCGCCGAGTCTAACTTGGACTTGTGTCAGAAAGGGCCTCACCTTGACTTCGAGATGCGCGAATTAGCAGGCAGTTGAGCACCGCGCTCCACTGCTCGTGCAGTGCGGCAAGCGCGGCCAGGCCCACGTGTGTGGCAGCGCTGTTCGCATCAAGTTGGCTAGCGCCCCACTTGCTACGCCACAGTGCCGAATCCACACCCGAGCCGCCCTCAACTAGTGACGAGCCATACAACTGGGCGAGCCGTGCTCCTGAGTCAATGGCAGAGCTGAGCGCCGTGGCCTTCCTCGATTCGTTCTGCTCCTCAAAGCCCGGTGGGGGCAGGCCGAGTGGTTGGCGGCTGACGAGATCTTCACTCACGAGGAAGTACGCGACTGAGCACGACAAGTCGCGAAGGGCTGTGGCCAATGACGATGAACTTGTCGTCTGTGCCGCGACTTTCTCCCCAAGTACTACGGCGGCTTGCGACGCGCTTCCTGGCTGAGTCGACGCACGCGAGCCACTCACTGTTCGAAGGTATTCAAGTGTCGCCTCGCTGCCTCGGTTGAGAAAGTCGATGTAACCAGCGAGAAACTCAGGTGCGCGGGCGAAGGCCGACGGCCGTGACGACGAGGCTCGAACAACGGCCAACTCGTTGGGTGCGAGTACATCGATCGTGAAGGTTTGATCGGCAAGGTCAGCCGCTGCGGTCGCGATGGATTCGGGGTCGTTCACCGAGGTAAGACCTGAAGCAATAGACGCCATGGATGCCTCGGCGTAGGCAACTGGAGCAAGCGCGAAAGGCAGTGATGCCGCCTGTTCGACTCCGAGTGATGGCTCCGATGCGCCATTGTCGAGGAGTGAGGTCGCGCGTGTCGCTTGCTGGGTCGCTTGGCTCACGACCTCTGAGCGCGCACGTGCCAATCCTGCGGTTTTGATTCGCTGTTGTGTAGCCGCCCTCGCCGCTTTTCGCTCAACCGTACGCATTGCCAGCACGAGTATTCCGTAGCCGACAGCCGGCTTTCCCGAGGCGATAGCACTGCGTGCAGTCATCGCATCGCTCTGTGCATTTTGCATTTCTTCTGGTGTCAACTCAGTCGACACCTCTTGCACTCGGGCGTCGAATCTGGCACTGAGCGTGTTCGCCTGTTGAATCGTTAGTGCCGAAACCGCTTCGTCTAACGCTGTTGAGGCGCCCGGAGCTGGGGCAATCGGTTTTCCGGTGAAGACTTCATAGGCTGCCGTTACATCGGTGACCGGTCGAACTTGAAGATTGAGCGTCTTACCAAGCTCGACCAGATTGACCGAATCTCCCGTCGTCGATATTTCAGTCTCGGACCCGACGGGAATCAACACCGTGGTGAATCCGGCCGCGGCCGCTGCCTTGAGCTTTGCGGAGATACCGCCGACACTTCCGATAGTGCCGTCGGGCGCCACAGTTCCGGTCATGGTGACTTTGGCATCGAGGGCGTCGCCGGTCATGGCGGCCAAACTGCCCACCGTGAGAACGCCACCGGCCGAGGGGCCATCGATCGGACCTGTCACCGAATAGCCCAGATCAATTTGCCGGGGGTCGATGCCGCTGAAGAGCGTGGCCACGGTTGCAGCGACCGACGTGGCGGCCTGCCATTGCACCCCGGCGCCCTGGGCTTGAACATCGGCGAGATTGATCGTGAATCCAGGTGGGCCAACGGTGGCCGCCCGTACAACTGCGCGCTCAACGCCGGCCTCTTGTTGCGTGCCTGACGACCCGCTAACCCAGAGCGCAGGAACTGTGACCTCGTGAGTCGTATTCGTGGGCGACGTGCAAGCAGCGAGTGTCACGGCTCCTGCTAGGAGGAGCACCACGCTGCGCTGCCACATGGCCGCAGACTACTAACTGTCGGTGGCTTTGCCCGACTTGGCTGAGATGGCCGGCGAATCGAACGAGTGGCCCCGGCGCGATTCGAACGCGCGACACACGGTTTAGGAAACCGATGCTCTATCCCCTGAGCTACGGGGCCGTTGCGCCAGCCTACAGAGACCTTCAGCGTGAGTTCCCAGCCGGATTGTCGGGGTTGTCACACCATCGGCTCACAGAGAATGTCGGTGTGGCCTGTTAGCGTCGAACTATGTCGATAACGAAGCTGCGCCGCCCTGCCCTGATCGTCGGATCGCTGGCTCTTGCCGCCGTGGCTCTGACCGCATGCTCTTCGGGTGGCGATACAAATCCCACGACGAGCCCCTCCTCTGGGTCGGCCTCGCCAAGCGACTCGGCATCGCAGGTAAGCCCCACGGCCACCGACTCTCCTTCGCCGACGTCGCAAAGCCCAACGCCCACAAATACCGAATCTCCCACCACGGTGGCACCCACCACTAGCGAGCCGACACCTACTCCCACTCCAACGTCTACTGCTACCGGTACCGCCTCACCCACAACTGCCGCCCCTTCGCCCACCGGCGCCATTGCTCCAATTGTTTTGGGCGTCACCTCTACGGTCGCAAAGGCAACCGAGCGCATCGGAATCGCCGTTAAGGCCAGCCCGTCGTTGGCCGGCAAGCAGGTGGCCATTCTGAAGACTTCGAACGGCACGACTCGCGTGGTCTCGACTGGAATGTCTCTTTCCGATGCCGGAATGGCCTCGAGTTACCTGTTCTTGCAACAAGACGGCGATCTGCAGGCGGTCATCGCCGCCAAGCCGTTGGTCGCAGGTCCGTACGACCCCAAGACTCAGCTCGTGGCCGAAAGCGGAGTTATTCACATCACGATCACCGGCGGAAGCTGAGGGCCTGCCTGAGCGCGACTCTCACTCGGTGATGAGTGGGATGAGTGCTTGATCGTTCCACGTGAGTGCGACGTGGGCGCCCCGTTCGGGAAGTTCGCCATCTCGAATTGCGACGAGGAATTGTTGCTCGCCCACAAGTACTTGAGCCAGAGCATGGTCGCCTTGGAAGAAGACTGAACCGATGGTGCCTTCGATTTTGGCTGAGACATCAGTGCCTGCGACCACCTTGGCATCTTCTGGGCGTAGTGCGATTGCGATGGCGTTGGCGTATGCGTCACCCACCTTCAGAGTCGGCAATCCCTGTGTGTGCCAAAGACCCACGCTGTCGGCGTAGCCGCGCAGAATCGTGCTGGTTCCGATGAAGTCGGCGACGAAGACCGAACTCGGGTGCCGGTACAACTGCACGGGCGTATCGAGTTGGCGAACTTCACCGGTGTTCATCACTGCCACTCTGTCGGCCAAACTCATTGCTTCGTCCTGGTCGTGGGTGACCACAACGAACGTGATGCCAACTTCGTGTTGCAGGCGCTTGAGTTCCATTTGCATCTCGCCACGAATCTTGCGGTCAAGGGCCGACAGCGGTTCGTCGAGAAGAAGTAGGCGGGGGCGCTTGACGATGGCCCGTGCCAATGCCACCCGCTGACGCTGCCCACCGCTAAGAGTGTTGGGTAGTGCCTTTGCCTTATCGGAAAGTCCGACTGTTGCTAACACGTCTGCTACTCGCTCGCTGATCTCGGCCTTAGCAACCTTGTCGCATTCGAGCCCGTAGGCCACGTTCTTCTCGACGCTCATATGCGGAAACAGTGCGTACGACTGGAACATCAAGTTGACCGGGCGCTTCTCGGCCGGCACATCAAGAAGGTCGGCGCCGTCGAGAGTGACGCTGCCTGCGTCGGGTTGTTCAAACCCGGCTAGTACCCGAAGCAGTGTTGTTTTGCCACAACCGGATGGTCCGAGCAGGGCAAAGAACTCGTTCTCGCCGATGTCGAGCGAAACGTCTTTGAGTGCTTGCACATCACCAAAGGCGCGACTGAGGTCGCGGATCGCGACCAGGGGCTGGTTCATTCGGTGGTGTCGCCCTTCAACGAGTCGGCCAAGCGTGAGGTGCGCTGGGCGAGGATTACTGCGATGAACGATACGAGCAGCAGCATCGTGGCCAGCGCATTGATCTGAGGAGTTACTCCGAATCGAACTCGTGAATAGATCACGATCGGCAGTGTGGGGTCACTTGGCGAGGCAGTGAAGAAGGCGACGGTGAATTCATCAAGGCTCAGTGTGAAAGCCAGAAGCGCTCCCGCGATAATCGCCGGTCGCAGGCTTGGCAGAGTTACCTTGCGCAGGGTGCGAAGTGCCGAGGCTCCGAGGTCGCGGCTTGCCTCTTCCAGGCTCTTGTCAAGAGTTCCTAGGCGCACCCGTACAACGGCGGCCACGAATGCAATACCGAACACCGCGTGTGCCAGCATCACACTCACCGAACTGAGGCGAATTCCGACCAGTGTGTATAGGGCAAGCAGGCCGATTGCCAGCACGATGTCAGGCATGATCGCGGGCGCGGTCGCGGCGGCGTCGAGAGCTCGGCTCGGTAGTACTCGTTCAAGCGCGAACGCCAAAAGCGTGCCCAAGACCACGGAGATGATGGTGGCGCCGATCGCCACGATCAATGTGGTGCGCAAGCCGCCCATGATTTCGGCATCCTGAAGCAACTCTGGATACCACTTCAGCGAAAAGCCCTCCCACACGAAGGGATTTTTCCCTGAGTTGAAACTCATTAGCACCACAACGGCGATGGGTAGGTAGAGAAAGAGGTAGAGCACCCAGAGTGGAAGGGCGCGAACGAAACCGCGCATCACGCGCCCCACTCGCGGGTGCGCTTGGCCGCTCGGGTTTGCAACATCACGATGATGACCAAGAGTGCAAGCACCATGAGCGACAGTGCTGAACCGAAGGGCCAGTCGCGCGACTTCAGAAACTGATCGCGGATGAGGTTGCCGATCATCTGCGAATTGCCGCCGCCAAGCAGTTCAGGAATCACGAAGTTGCCAAGACTTGGGATAAACACGAAGAGGGCGCCGGTGAGAATTCCGGGCAGCGTGAGTGGCAACAAGATGGTGCGGAACCTTCGCCAAGGGCCTGCACCCAAATTGCGTGCGGCTTCAAGTAGCGAGGGATCGAGTCGTTGCAGTGATGCGTAGATCGGTAGCACCATGAGCGGGATGTACGCGTACATCAAGCCGAGTACTACGGCCTGCTTGGTGTACAACACATCGATCGGTGCAATGCCCACCTTTTCTAATCCGTTATTGAGGAATCCCTCACGGTTGAGCAGGACGATCCATGCGTAGGTGCGAATTAGGAAGTTGGTCCAGAAGGGAAGAACGACTGCGATGAGTGCCACGGTTTGCCAGGTGGGCGATAGGCGCGAAATAGCCAACGCCGCTGGAAATCCGAGAAGAAAGGCAAGCAGTGTTGCTGCGCCGGCTATCACGATGCTGCTGAACAGCACCTCACGGTAAATCGGTTGGGTGAGACGTGAGATGTTCTCAAGGGTGAAGGGAAGTTTTACCCCGCCGAACCGGCCAGCGGTGAGAAACGCGTACGACATGATCAGGCCAAG
>Ga0114959_10000733_pt1 | contig 30631 bp, 24 predicted proteins | sample C_130625_EF_Meta_FD_87317 | JGI IMG/M metagenome (GOLD analysis project Ga0114959, IMG submission 87317) | Freshwater microbial communities from Lake Croche, Canada to study carbon cycling - C_130625_EF_MetaG | ecosystem: Environmental > Aquatic > Freshwater > Lake | place: Lake Croche, Canada... | reverse complement strand
CATGAAGGTGGAATTGCCAATCATGCAATGAATATTGGCACTCAATTGTCAGCGGGAGTTTACACAGTAAGTATCCTAGGTTCAGAAGGAAAAGTGAGTGAAACGAAATTGTCAGTAGAATAGGTACTAGGTATTAAGTATTAAGTAATAAGAAAAAGGTAAATAATATCCCAGCAATGTAAAAGTTGCTGGGATTACTTTCAATCATTAAAAAAGAAGAAATGAAAAAGATAATCACACCCATTGCAATAATGCTACTAACAATTGGTGTAGCAAATGCACAAACACCCGATCCCAATGACCCAGGTATTGGTGGTCCAGGAAGTACGACTGTTGGCGGACCAAGTAATGATGGTGTGCCAGTAGTTCCTTTTGATGGGGGAATGAGTTTAATGCTTGCTGCTAGCGGTATTGGCTATGCAAGTAAGAAGTTTAGAGCAATTAAATAATAAGCACTAATTAAACGAGGACAGCCCGGTTCAGAACGAGGACAGCCCAGTTCAGAACGAGGACAGCCTGGTTCGGAACGAGGACAGCCCGGTTCAGAACGAGGACAGCCCAGTTCAGAACGAGGACAGCCTGGTTCAGAACGGGGACAGCCCTGTTCAGAACGAGGACAGCCCGGTTCAGAACGGGGACAACCCGGTTCAGAACGAGGACAACCTGGTTCAGAACGAGGACAGCCCAGTTCAGAACGGGGACAACCCGGTTCAGAACGAGGACAGCCCAGTTCAGAACGGGGACAGCCCAGTTCAGAACGGGGACAGCCCAGTTCAGAACGGGGACAGCCTGGTTCGGAACGAGGATAGCCTGGCTAAAGACGGGGACAGCTTCAATTTATACTGTTTTTTAAGTTTTTAATTTTTGGATAAGCCAAAGTATTTTACTATAATATTTAAAAGATTCGTGACTAAGCATTTCAGAAGACCAAACCACAGAAGGAATTTTTATTATATTTCAATATGATGTTATTTAAATTATTAATCCCAAATACCTTTCAAGTTTACTTTTGAAACTTATCAAAACCCTATTACTTAGTTTCTGTTTGATTTATTTTAGGTTTAATTCAAATTATAAAAACGCAAGTCTCTTATCTTCTTTTTTCAAACAATTTAATTTAGATAATTTGTGATAAAATCTATAGTAGTATTTCTTCTTTGTGTGGCTTCTAGCCAATCTATGGCCAACGATTATTTCGTTTCCAAAACCGGCAACGACAATAATGCCGGAACAAAAGACCAACCCATTGCCACGATTCAAAAAGCGGCTTCGGTGATGAAGGCGGGCGATGTGTGTTATGTTCGGCAAGGCATTTATCACGAGTCGGTAGTTGTTCCCAATTCAGGACAAAAGGGGTTACCTATCCGCTTCCAAGCCTATCAGCTGGAGAATGTGGTGTTGGATGGTACCAAGACGATCGTTACGGACTGGAAACCTTACAAGAACGGCATTTACAAGACTCATGTGGACATTGGCAAAATAGAACAGCTATTTGCGAACACGGCCATGATGACGGAAGCAAGATGGCCCAACTGTAGCCTTGACCACATTTTCGAGCGCAGCAAATGGGCAAACGTTGACAAGGGAAGCGAGCATGGCAAAATCATATCCGATTCCATTGCCAAGACAGGCATCGACTGGACGGGCGCAATGGCATATCTCAACGTGGCGCACCAATGGTGGACATGGAACCGACCAATCACGAAACACACAAAAGGCAGCAACGAATTGTTTTACGATGCCAATTTGGTCGGGCTATGTGGCTATACCGCAGAGTTTCGGGACAAGAAATGGTTGGACGAAAAGTGGGGCGACGATAATTTCTATCTCTTCGGAAAATTGGAAGCCCTTGATGTGCCGACCGAATGGTTCTTTGAAGAAAAGACCCATGAATTGTATTTTTTTCCGCCCGACAATAAGAAGCCTAAAGACATGACGATCAGTTATAAAACCGATAATTATGGTTTTTATGCCAACGAAAAACAATTCATCGAGATAGAAGGGATTAATTTTTTTGCCACAACGTTTTTATTGGAAAAATGCAATTATTGCAAAGTCACCAATTGCAACCTAAAATATCCTACCTACAGCAGAACGATTACCGAATATGATGCGGAACGGAAAGAATCCGTCATAACAAAAATCACCGGCGACCACAATACGGTCGATAAGATTTCCCTTGCTTATGCCAATAATATGGGCTTGATGGTGATGGGGAACGACAACAAAGTCAACAACAGCATTATACACGACGTCAACTGGTCGGGCACGTTGATTTATCCTGCCCTGCAATTGTCGGGAAGTCCCTATTTGGGAGTCAATTGGTTCAATACTATTCAGTATCCCCCAACACCTGTAACACTCGAAAACCATGAGGTGACTTCTTATGGAAATATTGCCAGTAACAATACCCTTTTTAATTGTGGGAATGCCTTATTGGTGTATCAAGCGGCAAATAGTATCATTGAATACAACCATGTTTACGATGGTGGAAAAGCCGCCAAGGACGTTTCGTTGATTTATGGTTGTTGGCCATTTTCGAGAGGGAGCGAAGTCCGCTACAATTGGGTACATGGATGCGTTACGGACGATTGGTTCGGGGTAAAAGGAAATGGCGGCATGGGTATTAGGGCAGACGATCAATCACGGAACAATATTTTTCATCATAACGTGATTTGGGACATTGGAGGGGAAGGAATTGTAGCCAAAGGCGAGTTTAATTTGGTCTATAACAACACCCTTTTCGACATCAAAGGAAAAACCAATCCCAATAAAAGTATCGCCATTGTATTGGAACAAAATCCCGAGCCGGTCAAAATATGGGCAGCGCAATGGCCGCAGTTGCAAAAGCAAAACCAATGGAGCAAAGTGTTCAATAATTTGGGAAAAACAATCAGTACCTCTGGAAACATCAAAGACACTATCCAAGATGTAGTGCCCAATATTTTCAATAATTACAGAAAAGAAGAACAGACCCTGCCAATGGTCGATAAATATCATTTTGATTTCAGGTTGAAGGAAGGCTGTGATTTGATCGACAAGGGCAAAGCTGTAACGAAAGACAAATTCATTGGAAATGCACCGGATATTGGGGCTTATGAATTTGGTGGTGAAAAATGGGTGGCAGGCGCAAAGTGGGAGGAGAACAATGATTGGTTGAAAATCCTGTTATCGGCCCCGCAAAAGAAATAAATGAACTGAAAATAAGGCGTTCGTATCGATCGCCATGTTGGATTAAATGATTGACATGATATTATTGAAAAGAATTGCTGCTATGCTATTTGTGGCTTTACCATTATTTGTAACGGCCACTGAAATCCACGTTTCCTCCAAGGGCAATGATGCCAATCCCGGAACAATTGACAAACCACTTCTTACGATTCAGGCTGCTGTGAATAAATTGAACCCTGGGGATGTTTGTATCGTTCATAATGGAACTTACAGGGAAAGTATCGAAATAAAAAAGTCGGGCAATGAAGCTGGACCGATTGCGATTAAGGCTGCAAAAGGGGAACAACCCATTATTTCAGGCTTGGATATGCTGAATTTGAAATGGACGGCTACCGATAAAAAGGGAATCTACGTGGCTGAATACAAGAACAGCAATTTTGAGCAACTTTTTATGGACGGCAAACCCATGATGGAAGCCCGATGGCCAAATGTGCCCCGCGATAAAAAGGGTGATTGGGATTTCTTTTCACCGGATGTATGGTCAAAGGTTGATGTAAACGGCAATAGCTATGGAACCATTAAGGATAAACATTTGGCTGCTACAGGCTGGAATATCACAGGGGCAAGGGCTGTATTGAATGTGTGTCACCAATATTTCACTTGGACAAGAATCGTCGAAGGGCATACTGCTGGTAGCGATAGTTTCAATTATCCTAAAGACCTTGGTAAGAGTATTAAAGCAAAAGACGAATCGGGGGCAAGTCTTGTGTTTAATGACGATAGGTATTATTTGGTAGGCAAAAAAGAATTCTTGGATGCACCGGGCGAATGGTATTATGATGAAGAAAAACAACAACTTTATGTTTGTATGCCTGAAGGGACAAATACTGAAAAGAAACAATTGGAATTTAAGGCTCGATATTTTGGCCTTACCGCAAGTCCTGATAAAAACTTTTTAATTGTGGATGGCATTACTTTTTTTGGTACAGCCTTTAAGTTTGGAAAGGATTATAACAATAGAAGCCATAATATTCTTTTTTCCAATAACCAAGTGTTGTATTCTTCTTGGACGGATAATTTTTCGTTGGATCCCCTTGATAAAAAATTTAAGTTGGATAAAAACTTTCCCATCATCAACTCCGATCATGCAGCTATTATCAACAATGTATTTGCATTCGGCACACTGAATGGATTATTGGTAAACGGAAAATATGCCCTTATTGAAAACAATATTTTCCATGATTTCGATTATAATTCATCGCTTACTTGTCCAATGTTGGAAGTGAATAGGAGTTGGGCCGACTATATCAATAAGGGCGGCGAGGCAATAATCAGGAACAATACTTTATTCAATAGCGGGGGCATCATCATGCAGGTAGCAATGAATGACAATAATGTTTACATGAACGATTGTTACAATGCTTTCCGTGCAGCATGGGGTGGCAATAAAGACGCATCCGCCCTTTATACCCAGAATGTATTTTGTCATGGAACCCGAATGCACCACAATTGGGTACACGATAGCTATTCAGGAACACCCACGTTGCCTTGGGGCGGTGGCATGGGTATCAGGGGCGATGATAAAACCGCTGGTTTAACGATCGACCACAACGTGATCTGGAATGTTGGCAGCACAGGCGTGGAACTAAAAACACCCGACGACCCTACTTCAGATCAAATCAACAAAGTATTCAACAACACAATTTTCAAGCACAGTAAGTATAATGCTGTCAAGAGCGGGATGATAGTACAAACCATACAAAATCAAAATCAATACAGCCTCGTTAGTAATAATCTTTCCGAAACCATTTATGGGCATTGGTTCGCAAAGCCAATTGGAAAATATGCAGATTTTAGCAATAATGATACTGGCGAAATAGTGGAATCGGTTTTGGAAAACGCCAGCCAATTAGATTTCAGACCCAAGACTATTGCTTCGAGAGTGTTGGATAAGGGTAAGGTGTTGGATGGATATACCAATACGGTAATTGGTTCCAACCCCGATATCGGAGCTTATGAACTTGGCGATAGCGTGTATTGGATTCCCGGTAGGAGGGAAGCCAAGGCAAGTTTTCCAATTGTTCCAGATGGTGCGCAGATAGCGTCAGATAGGGATGTGCTGATGTGGCGGCCTGCCTATCAAGCTATCGGGCACAATGTATATTTGGGATCGACAAAAGACAATTTGGCTTTGAGAGGCGGTTTTCTTGATGAAAACAATGTGCTCAAATTGCAAAAACTGGTTGCGGGCAAGCAATATTATTGGCGGGTAGATGCGGTTATGAAAGATTTGACTGTAGTGAAAGGCGATGTTTGGAGTTTCACTACAACGGATAAATAGCTCTTCAACATCCCGAAAGTTTCCAAACTATTGAGAAGTCTTTTATCATTTTGAATAATAAAAAGATGATTTCTGATTTTGGCAAGTATTCGATCAAATAAAATAAGTATGAGAAAATATTGGTTTTTACTATTGATGGCTGTTGGCCCTTTTTGTGCTGGTGCTACGGAAATACATGTGTCCGCACAAGGGAACGATGGCAACAATGGCACTATTGAAAAGCCGATGCGTACCATTCAAGCTGCCGTCAATAAGTTAAAAGCAGGGGATGTTTGTATCGTACACAATGGCATTTATCGTGAAACCATTACGATCGGCACATCTGGCGAACCCAAAGCACCCATTACCATTCAAGCAGCCAAAGGAGAACATCCCACTATTTCCGGGTTGGATATTTTGGATTTGCAATGGAAGGCAATGGACAAGAAAGGGATGTATGTAGCGGATTATTCCGGCTCTAACCTTGAACAAATGTTCATGGATGGCAAACCATTGATGGAAGCAAGATGGCCCAACCTGCCCAAAGACAACAAGGGCAATTGGGATTTTTTTTCACCCGACTTATGGGCAACCGTTGATACAGTGGGCAACCATTATGGCATCATCAAGGACAAGGATTTGGCGGCAACAGGTTGGGATGTTACAGGTGCAAGGGCAATACTCAGCGTTTGTCACCAATTTTTTACATGGACACGAAAAGTGGAACAGCACGGTGCGGGCAGCGACAGTTTTGCTTATCCCAAAGACCTTGGAAAAAGCATCAAGCCTGCCGATGAAACAGGCGGTGGATTGAAATTCAACGACGACCGCTATTATTTGGTAGGCAAAAAAGTTTTTTTAGATGCACCGGGCGAATGGTACTATGATGAATCCAATCGTCAACTCTACTTGATAACCCCTGATGGCAAAGCCCCGAAAACGGGTTCTTTGGAAAAGAAGTCAAGGTATTTTGGATTGATAGCCAACCAAGACAAAAGCAATATCAAAGTGGACGGGCTTACCTTTTTTGGAACCGCATTCAGTTTTGGCAAGGACACAAAGCACAAGAGCAGTTTCATTGTGTTTAACAATAATCAAGTGTATTATTCATCATGGACGGAATATTTCATGATGCCCGATGGCAATCCCAATGCCAGCTTGGACAATAATTGCCCCACCATTAATGCCGACAATGTGGTGGTAAGCAACAATATTTTCTCTTATGGCTCATTAAACGGTCTTTACATCAATGGCCAAAATAATCTCATCGAAAACAACCAGTTCAACGATTTCGACTATTGTTCTTCCCTGAAATACCCGCCGTTGTTGGTGAATAAAAACATATTGGCCAACAAGGGTTTTGCGGGCAATTCGATTGTCAGATATAATACTGTATTCAATAGCGGTGGCATCCTGTCGCAAATTGGTCAGAACGACAACAATGTGTATTTTAACAATTTCCATGATGCGTTCAAAGCCTGCTATGGTGGCAACAAAGACGTGTCTGCGCTATACACCCAATCCATTTTTTGTGTCGGCACCCGTATGCACCACAATTGGGTGCATGATGCTTATTGCGGCACGCCCCCTTATGAATGGAACGGTGGCATCGGCATCCGGGGCGATGATAATACCGCTGGGCTTACGCTTGATCACAATGTGGTTTGGAACACGGGCAGCGTTGGAATCATGGTAAAAAGTCCCTTGAACCCTACCCCCGAACAAGCCAACAAAGTATATAACAATACCATTTTCGACCATAGCCGATTCAATGCAGTAAAGAGTGCCATGATCATCAACATGGATCATCAGTCGAAGAAGGAAAATCCTGCTGCAACTCTCGAAACCTATCCCAATGCTTTAAGCTCCGTCAGTAATAATTTGGCATCATCGATATATGGCGGTTGGTTTAAAGCGGAATTGAAACCCATAGCTGATTTTAGCAACAACAGCATCGGAAAAGAGACAGAAACATTGTTGGAACAAAAAAATGATTTTGATTTTCGCCCAAAAGCTGCTGCTGCCGATGTCATCAATAAAGGAAAAGAAGTGGCAGGCATTACCAATGCTTTTATCGGTGCTGCGCCCGATTTGGGGGCTTATGAATATGGAGATAGTATTTATTGGATTCCGGGTAGGAGAGAGGTAAAAGCCACTTTTCCTATCGTTCCTGATGGAACAACCATAAATATTGACAGGGATATTTTGATGTGGAAACCTGCCTTCAACGCCATAGGACACAATCTATATTTCGGAACCGACAAAGACAATTTGAAATTAAAAGGAGGTTTTTTGGGAGAAAACAATGTGTTCAAATTGCCTAAGCTGATGGTCGGTAAAAAATATTATTGGCGGGTGGATGCGGTTATGAAAGACATGTCTGTTGTGAAAGGGGATGTTTGGAGTTTCGCTACTAATTAAAATTAAATTCAATCAGCAAGTTATTGTTTATGAAATACGTATTGTTTATAGTATTTATTCTGCCCTCTCTTGTATTTGCCCAGCAAAACAACCGTCCCAATATCATCTTCATTTTCAGTGACGACCATGCCAATGCTGCCGTTAGCGCATACCATGATGACCGCAAACTATTGAACACGCCCAATATTGATAGATTGGCGAAGGAAGGGATGACGTTCAACCGTTGTTTGGTCACGAATGCTATTTGTGGTCCAAGTCGTGCTACTGTTTTAACTGGTAAATATTCGCACCAAAATGGTTTTTACAACAACGAAACCACGCCGTTCGACGGTTCGCAACAAACCTTTCCTAAGCTGTTGCAGAAAGCGGGATACCAAACGGCTCTCATTGGCAAATGGCACCTCATCAGCGATCCAACCGGTTTCGACCATTGGGAAATATTGGTAAACCAAGGTCAATATTATAACCCGCCTATGATCAAGGACGGAAAGAAAGTGAAGTACGAAGGCTATGTAACCGATGTTTTGACGGATTTGTCTTTGGATTGGCTGAACAGCAGGGATACAGCAAAACCATTCCTATTGATGTGCCACCAAAAAGCGCCGCACATGCCTTGGGAACCTAACTTGAAACACCTAAACTTCGATAACGACCGAAAATATCCTGAACCGCCCACTTTGTTTGATGATTACGGCAATAACCGTGGCTTGGCATGGAAAGACCAATACATGTCCATTGCCAAAACCTTCAACGATGACCATTTAAAATTGAACCCACCTGTTGATGTAAACGAGGAACAATTGAAAGAATGGAACAAATATTATGAACCCAGAAATGCTGCTTTTAGGGCATCCAAACTCTCCGGTCAAGATAGCATCCGTTGGCGTTATCAACGCTATATGCACGACTATTTGGCCTCATTGGTGTCTGTAGATGAAAGTGTGGGCAAGATATTGGACTACCTAAAAGTGCACGGATTGGACAAGAACACGATAGTCGTTTATTCCAGCGACCAAGGGTTCTTTTTGGGGGAACATGGTTGGTTCGACAAGCGTTGGATATTGGAAGAATCCCTGCGCACCCCGTTTTTATGTCGTTGGCCAGGCGTGGTTAAACCAGGGACTGAAAACAATAAAATCGTGTCATTATTAGATGTGGCAGAAACATTTGTAGAAGTAGCAGGTGTTCCTAAACCTTCGGATATGCAGGGCATCAGTTTATTGCCATTATTAAAAGGAGAAAGCCCCAAGGATTGGCGCACCAGTTTTTACTACCATTATTACGAATATCCCCGTTGGCATCGGGTGCGTCCGCATTATGGGGTGGTCACGGACAGGTACAAGTTGGTGCATTTCTACAAACCCGATCTGGATGAATGGGAATTGTACGACCTCAAGGCAAACCCGAAAGAAACCATCAATTACATCAAAACACCCTCCTACGTCAAAACCATCGTAAAGCTAAAAGCAGAACTTTCGAGGCTGGAGAAGGATTTAAAAGTCCCGCCCATCAATGAGGAACATCGTTCCGATTATGGCAGTGCCCCCTTCAGCGACCCTGCCTTAATGCCATTGAATAGCGAAAAGAAGCATTGATTAGTTGTTAGTTGTTAGTGATTAGTTGTTAGTGGTTAGTGGTTAGACCTTTTTCGCAAAAAGAACCAATTGGATTCGAAATAATGCTAAAAGCCCTGAAAGGGCGAAATATGTTAGCCAAGGGTGTAGCCCTTGGTTAATTGGTTAATTGGTTGATTGGTTGGTCAATTAATTGGTTATTGGTTATTCGTTAATTGGTTAATTGGTTATTGGTCAATTGATTAATTGGTTAGTTCATTTTTTCATTGCCCCCAAAAAATAATTTGTATGAATAATAAAACGATTGTTATGCCCCAATTCAATAGAATATTGATCGCCCTAACCCTAATAGGAATCCTATCCACACAAATGGCCATTGCCCAAGACAATACCGCCAAACCCAACATCATCATCATCAAAACCGACCAGCACCGGTTTGACTTGTTGGGGTGCATGGGCAATAAAACCGTGAAGACACCCAACCTCGATAAGCTGGCGGGCAGGGCATTTTTATTGAAAAATGAATTTACCGTTGCCCCTATTTGCACCCCGAGCCGCACCAGTTTTTTCACGGGCAAATATGTCATTCGTACTGGCAATGTGTTCAATGGCGATGAACACCATTTGCAGCCCGATGATTGGAGCTTTATCGAACCTCTCAAAAAAGCAGGCTACGTCATTGGGCTGGCAGGAAAGAACCACACATTCTCGGAAGGATTTTTCAATAAATATTTCGACTACAGGGAAGAAAGCTCCCATTTTGGAAAAATCCACGGTGAAATCAGTAACGAGGACAAAGAAGTTAGAACCTATTTGACCAAGGACAGCCGAAAAGGCTTTGAAAAATCAAAGATGTTGTTGGAAGGGTTGGTGGACGGACCCATGCCTTTTTCCAAAGAAGTTTGCCCTGCATATAGGACGGCTATCGACGGGGTCAATTTCTTGGAGAAATATCACGACAAACCTTTTTTCCTGCATTTTTCCTTTGGAGACCCGCATTGGCCAACCGTTGCCCCCGATCCTTATTATTCCATGTACAACCCCGATTCATTGACCTTGCCCGAAGAAAATTTTAATTGGCAAGGACATCCTTTCAAGCATTTTGTGCAATCGCAGGCTGCTGGCTACGACCATTATAACCACCAAGAAAAAGCAAGGATACTTGCCACCTACTATGCACAGATCAGTTTTGTGGATGCTTGCATCGGCTTGTTGTTGGACAAGCTCGATTCCTTTGGGTTGATGAAAAATACCATCATCGTTTTCACTTCCGATCATGGTGACTTTGGGGGCAATTATGGCATGGTTGCCAAAACAGGCGGCTTTCAGGAATCGCTTATCCGTATTCCGGGCATTGTGTATCTGCCCAATTTGGAAGGAAAGGGTAAAGTGGTGGATGCACTTATCAGCAATATCGATGTGATGCCTACGGTCTATGATTATTTAGGCATGGCATATCCCAAACAAGTGCAGGGCAAATCGTTTCTTGGTGTTTTGCAAGGCAATAAAACAGACCACAGAAATGTGATTTTTTCGGAAGTAGGCACCATCGATACTCCGCCCCCTGCCATGTCACGGGAACAGTACAAACAATATGCAGCCGAACGGGCCAAGAAAGACGGGATGTTTTGGTTTATCGATTATACCACCAAGGGCAGGAGCGTGATGATACGCAAAGGCGATTGGAAATACACCTACAACACGGGCGATTTGAGCGAGCTGTACAATTTCAAGAAAGACCCGCTCGAATTGAACAACCTGATTGATAAACCCAAATATGCTGCCGTTCAAAAAGCGTTGAACAGTGAATTGATAGCGTGGTTGTTGGCGGCCCCGGTTGAAAATGTGCGGTTGAAGTAAAATGAAAAATAATCAACCCATAATGCATAAAAAAAAGTTTTTTTATTGCTTGCTCATGTTGTTGTTGGGAAGCAACTTAGGCTTTGCGCAGCAAAAAAAATCCCTTAAACCCAACATCATTTTCATTCTTGCAGATGATTTATCGGCAAAAGAATTGAGCATGTATGGCAACCAAGAACACAAGACCCCAAACATAGACAGGTTGGCAAAGGAAGGCGTTCATTTCAGCACTTGCTGGGGTGCTGCTGTTTGTTCACCAGCAAGGGCCATGTTGCTTACTGGCAAATATGCCTACCAAACCCAATGGTACAGCGTTCGGCTTACGCCAAAAGGAGATGAACCCAATGCGTGTTTATATAAACAACATGCGCTATTGAGCACGATAGCCAAACAAGCGGGCTACACAACGGCCATGTCGGGAAAATGGCAAATGGGCTGTGGAGACCCCACCAAAGATTGGAAGTGGGACGAATGGTCGTTGCCCTATAAATACTTGCCTTGGCATGGGGAAGTTTGTCCCGATTCTTTTATGCTGGCAGGGCAGGTGCCCATGTATTGGGGTGGACCTTTCGGCGCAAACGGGATAGCCAAGAAAACATCCCAACAAGATTTTACCGAAGATTTACACAACGATTTTATGCTCGATTTTATAACAAGGCATAAAAATGAACCTTTCTTTTATTATTACACCACCAATTTGCCCCATGTAAGTTGGGATTACGAACACCGAAACCCGAACGACATAGACAAGAAAACAGGTAAATACAATTGGAACTATGTGGAGATGCCCAAACGGGACAGCAATGGTGCACAGCTTTTTCGTCCAGACGGTTCAAAGCAAAAAACAGAAGGCACATTGAAAGCCGATATTGAATACTTGGATTATCAAATAGGTAAGCTCATCAAAAAACTAAAAGACCTCCATATCTACGATAGCACCCTGATCATTTTCACGGCAGACAATGCAACCACAGGCTGGAAGGGAAGCGTGGAAGAAGAACATGGGCCAAGAGTGCCTTTGATCATAAAAGGGCCGGGCATCATCAAAGACCCCAAGCCCCAAACTGCACTCGTTGACTTTACGGATTTCCTCCCCACATTGGCCCAGTTCATGAAAACGGAATTGCTAAAAAATGAGCACATGGACGGTAAAAGCTTCTACCCATTGCTCTATGGCAAACCTTTTGAAAGCCGAGAATGGATTTATACCAACCACGACCAATACCGAATGTTCAGGTCTTCGCAATGGATTTTGGATGGCTATAAAACACTTTGGTTCTCTGGTGAAAACAGAAACCACATAGGCTATAAAAAATTGCCTTTCCAAGCCAACGATAGCACAAAGAATGCAATGGATTATTTCAACAAAGTGTCCAAACAGATACCCGATTTAGACATCACCACCGAGTTTTTCAAAAAGTCGAAGTCCTATTACGAAGACTATAAAAAAGTAAAGGATATTGAGAATAGTACTATGCCGTTGGATAAGCCTTAGGAAAAGATAAAATATCACACTGAATTTAATTAAATCAATTAAAATCCGCAATGAATGAAAGTTAAAAATATTTTACGCAGTCCTTTTCAAATATTCATTTTAAAAACAAATAAATGACATGAAACGCTTACTGTATTGATATACAATAATTATTTATCATATAATAAAATGTGGCCTTGCCAAGAATCGAACTTGGATCTGGAGCTTCGGAAACTCTTATACTATCCATTGTACTACAAGGCCATTGAAGCAAAAATAGCTGAAAGAACGTTTGATGTTTATTTTAATCCAAATCGATGGATTATTATTTAAGAATGTAGTGAAGAATAGTGGCGAGATGGATGACCACCTTTTTTTAGTTTGGTTTTAAAAAATTCTTGAATAGCAGCTTTTAAAAATATAGCTGTTGGCATTGTATTTAATACTTTAAGCTCCTCAAGTAATGTGGTTTCATTATCTAAAAATTTAAATAAAAGTGGAGTTGGTAGCTTAGAAAATAAAAGGCTAAAAATATTCCGACCACTCATTTTTTTAAAGTGCAATACATTTAGTAAAGTAGCATCGTACAAATCAAACCTTTTTTCATAAAATGATTTTTCGAATATGGGTGATTGATTGTTTTTTAATGCTTTTATAATAGCCGCTGTATGTTTTTGAATAAACTGGAAAGTGTAGCCACTAGAAGGTTTTGTATATCCGCCAGCAGTACCCATGTTAATAATAGCATCTTCATGGCTTGTGAAATGATGATTCGTCATAGGAATTACGCCATATTCTGTATGACAGATTTTGTATTCTGAAATATTCCAGAATTGCAATAGATAATTTTTTAATAAGGTTGCATATTCTTCCTTGGGTAATAATTCCTCATTAAAAAAGGTGTATTCTACTAAAGCTTTAGTAGTAGATATTGGAAGTACATAAGCAAAGGTGGCACCATGAGATTGGTCAACTCTAAAATCCATAAATGATGCTTCATTAGGATTAAAGAATGGCTTTTCTGTTTCAATTACCCAACCATTAAAATGTTGCAATATTTTATAGCAATCATCTTCTTGAAAATGAATTTTATCTTCACTAAATTGAATGCTATTAAATAAATAATCAGCACTGTATTTTATTCCATTTACAATAGCAAAAGCTTTTCCATTCTCATTACCTATACTGGTAACACTTTCTGATTTCCAAATGATATTTTTTCTTTTAAGAATCATACTTTTCGCAAAACGATACATATCTACACTGCGTATCATTTTGTATTTGTATGGGGATATATTTAATGATAACTTTTTATTTTCATCATAGAAAGAGAGGTTCTCCCATTTATGAAATACCAGATTCTCATGAAATCCATATTCAGTTTCCCAAAAACACCAGGTTCTTTCATTTTCTTGCTTATAATCATTATCCAAAATAAGAATTTCCTTTTTAGATAATGTTGGTTCTTGTAATATTCTTAGAAGTAAACTTAAGCCAGCACATCCAGCTCCAGCAATTATATAGTCAAATGATTTTTTTTCTAAACCAGTATCCATTCTTTTCACCTTGTTTTTTATTTGAAAAAGTAGATGCGATTCGGTGAAAATAGTATTCTAAGAAGGTAAAATTCTTTTTTGGGTATTATTTAATTATATTTTAATATTAACAATACAATTTTAAAAAACCTTCAATCATGAAATACTTTTTTGCAGCATTTCATCTCTTTTTACTTTGTCCCAATATTTCTTTGCCACTATTAACATTCCAAAGCTTTCTCCTTCTTCTTTATCAAGATGTTTGTGGTGCATTTTATGCGCCCATCTTATCACTTTAATATAACGATTGTTGCTTTTAGAAAACAGTTTGAATCGTTGGTGAATAATTACTTCATGAACAATAAAATAGGCCGCTCCATACATGGCTATTCCAAAACCAATGCTAACTGCAACATATTGTTGAAACATACTTCCAAGCATAATACATAGCCAACTAGGAATAGCAAAAATGAGAAAGAAGGCATCATTCTTCTCAAAAAATCCTTTCCCTTTTTGATGATGGTCTTCATGTAAATACCAAAGAAAACCATGCATTACATGTTTGTGTGTAAGCCATGTAATGCCTTCCATTGTACAAAAAACTAATAGCGTGATCCCAAGATATAATAACATTTATAAAAAATTTTGTAAAGCAAGAAAAAATAAAAGTTGAATAACTAACAGATGCACTGCAAATTGGTTGTTTGTTTTAAAGTTCATTTGTTTAAATAGCATAAGTAATAAAGCACTTATAGCAAACCAACAATAAAAATTAAAATCAGGTACAATATCATCTTTCCAATACCAAAATTTCAATTTTATGGCAATAGGTTCAAGATAATAATCAAAAAGGGTAGTAATCATGGCGGCATCAAAAACAAAAGAAAATTTTTGTAACCATGGATTTATTCTAATATTTCTTTCTTCATATTTTGAAACAATCCAATCGTTTATTTTTTGTTGTAGCATTCCACAACTATACACCACTACAACCCAATTTATCCCAATTAAATAGGGCACACCATTTAATTGTTTTCCCATAGGTTTTCCATAATGGTAGCTGCCAAATAATTTGCCAGTGTGTACTCCCACCATTTCTACACCCATACCTACTAAAAAAGTGGTAATAAAAAACAACCAAAAGTGTGCATTCTTATCTGGATGTTGCCAAATCAATAAGCCACACATAATCAATAGATTTGTTGGTGTATTATCTATAAACCAACTTTTATAAGGTGTAAAAATAATTCCTATTGCACCCGATACATGGAATAATAAGGCAATGAAAATAGCAATATTGAGAGTTGATATAGAAGGAAACTTCATGTATTTATTGTAATTTATTAACCTCTATGAATTAAGTTTTAATTATGCAAATATTCCTAAATAAATAATTTAGGGAAGCTGATAATCTTTTTCAATCATTTTGCTCATTATGGCTGCACTTTGTAAACATAGAGGAATTCCTCCCCCTGGGTGAACACTGCCCCCAACAAAGTATAAGTTGCTGATAGAATTACTAAAATTGGGATGTCTAAAAAAAGCAGCCATTTTACCATTTGAACTTGTACCGTATAGCGATCCCATGTAACTAGCTGTTTTATTTTCTATTAACAAAGGGCTAAGAATTTCTTCCACTTCTATTATATTTTCTAAATCTGTATTTAGCAGTCTATTTAGCTTTTCTATAATTGCTTTTCTATATAGTTGATAATAATGCTGCCAATCTTGACCATGATTTGCTGGCGCATTTACCATTACAAACCAATTTTCTTTACCCGAAGGTGCATGTAAATTGGGTTCACATTTACTGGTAATATTGATGTATACAGTTGGGTCGCTATAAAAAGAAAATTCTTTGAATAGAGCATTGAATTCACTTTCATAATCCTTAGTAAAGAAAATATTGTGCAATTCTAATTGAGGGTAAGTTTTATTAATGCCCCAATAAAAAATAAAGGCACTGCTACTTCTTTCTTGTTTTAAAATACTTGCGGCTTTATTTTCATTGCCCATTAAATACTTATAAGTAAAGTATACATCCATATTGCTCACAATCACAGAAGCGGGCACTAGTTTTTCATCTACAACCACTCCAATTGCTTGGTTGTTTTTGGTTTCAATTTTAGTTGCCTCACTGTTCAATTTGAAAGTTACACCTTTCTTTTTTGCTAAAGCAACAAGTGCATTGGTGATGGCAATCATACCTCCTTTAGGATAAAATGTACCAATATTATTGTCTAAATGAGGAATTAAGCGCAACATTCCGGGTGCTTGATAGGGGTTACTACCATTAAAAGTGGCGTATCTATCAAATAGTTGAACCAAATGGGGGTGTTTAAAACTGCTTTTGTTTATTTGATGTAATGTTTTAAATAGCAAAGCAGCTTTTACTGCTTTTATTCCCTTAGAAATGGGGGCATTTAAAAGTGTATCGAATTTATGTAGTGAATAGTTTAGAAATATGTTACCTATATTTTCATAAACGGCTTTTGCTTCTTGTAAATAATCAATTAAGTGTTCCTTGTTTTCTCCAAGTTTGAGGGACACTTCTTCGGCAAAATCTTTTGTATTGGTAAATGCATTGATAATAATTCCATCTTCATAAAAATATTTACATGAAATGGGCATTGCTTCATATTCAAAGTATTCTGAAATAGGCTCATTGGCTAATTTGAACAATGTTTCAATGTATTCTGGTTGTGTAAACAAACTTGGTCCTGTATCAAAACGAAATCCATCTTTTCCAAAGTGAGAAAGCTTACCACCTAAGTAATCATTCTTTTCATAGACAGCTACTTCAAATCCTAGAACAGCTAATCTTATGGCACTTGCTAAGCCTGCTACTCCAGAACCTATTATTACTGCCTTTTGTTTTTCTGCCATATTTTAATCAACGAAAATGGAGTGAGAAAGTTGGTATTTGCTAATGACTATTTTGCAATAGCAATATAAATTCAGCAAACCTTTTCCATCTTTTAATGAATATCTGCATGTTGAGAATGCACTTGTTCTCCCCAAAACATAGAAGCTTTGTTATCAAAATCTATTGTAGAATCTGTTGTATAGAATTGAATATTGCCTTGTTTCAAACACATTTTATCAATTGCTTCATGCCTTACTAAATAATCAGCTAAACCATTTGCTACAATTTCTCCTTGCGATACAATTTGAATATGTTTGGGAAGAAACTTTCTAATCTTTTCAATCAAAATAGGGTAGTGGGTACAAGCAAGTAATAAAGTATCTATTTGGTTGCATTTCTCAAGCAATTGATTCAAGTGATGTTGAATAAAATAATCTGCTCCTGCATTGTTGTATTCATTGTTTTCTATTAATGGAACCCACATTGGGCAAGCCTCTTGGCAAACATCAATATTGGGATAAAACTTGGCAATTTCAATAGGGTAGGAGCCTGAAGTAATTGTGCCTGTTGTTCCTACAATACCTACTTTATTGGTACTAGTAAATTGCCCAATAATTTCTGTAGTTGGTCTTATTACACCCAATACCCTTTTTTGAGGAGCATAAATGGGCAATGCTTGTTGCTGAATAGTTCTAAGTGCTTTTGCCGAAGCGGTATTGCAAGCCAATATTACCAAGGTACAACCCTTACTAAAAAACCATTGAACACACTGCCAAGTGTATTGATAAACCGTATCAAAACTTCTCGAGCCATAAGGAGCTCTTGCATTATCACCAAGGTATAAGTAATTATAGTTAGGAAGTTTTTTTACTATTTCTTTCAGCACAGTAAGTCCACCGTATCCGCTGTCAAACACCCCAATTGGGCCGGGGTAGTTTTTCTCCTCCAATGTTTCCATTATATTCATATTTAGATAGAATGATTAATAAACACTGTCTGCAACATTAATAAAGCTTTGGGTTCCTGTATTTATTCTGCCAATTTTATTCAGCGTAAACCATTTAAAGTTTTGGTCGGCATTTAGGCCCTGCCCATATATTTTTTGTCTAGGATTTTGTTGACTGATTACTACTGCCTTATCAGTAAAAAAAGTTCCTTTTGCTTGATCCCAATAGAGTTCTTTGCACCAGAGGGTATCTTTTTTTCTATTAAAAACAATTACACTATCACGTAAGAAAATGCGGTTTTCATTTTCAAGGTATCTTCCAAATTTTGCAAATAGTTGGCTCTCTACAGTTGTAAGCGAATCATAAAAGTCTACATGCAGCGAATTGGGGAACTCTATTTTAGGACTATCTGTTTGATACCTCAGCATAGTAGGTGCTTGTAGTTTTGCATTGGTTTTTCCACCTTCGCTCATTAAGCTTACAATTCCTTTTCCTTCTTCGATTCCTAGCTTGTGCATGCCGAGCGCACGCACTTCTTCAATATCATTTTCACAGCTAATGAAAAGTATTGCTTGAGCTGTGAAAAGAAAACTATAGAGTAGTATTGACTTGTATTTATTAATATATATCATTTACAAATTAGGTTCTTTCAAAAGAGTTGTGTGGTGATTGCAAGGTTGCAAAGATTGTTGTTTTGCGCCTTCGGCAAATGAACAGCTTTAAGAAAAATATCGAATGCACTAGGAACCATCATTCAAACAATATAAATGACTAGTGGTAACTCAATTCAAATTATATCTTCAATTGCAAGAACTGTCTATATATATAATTTATAAAAGTTCTTTGATTGATCTTTATATCAAAAACAAAAAAGTACTCCTTGGGTTATATTCGTATATTAGTATTCACTAAATAATTAAATAAGATACTTCCCTAATAGGAATAAATTTGCCACCCATTAAAAAAGTGCTACAGTAAAAATGCGTTTATACCCCGAGTCGGCAGCTAATCAATTAGAATTTAATAAAGTTAAAATCCTACTTCACAACTATTGCAAAACCATCATTGCCCAGCAAAAAGCAGAAAACCTTCGAATTCATACAAGAAAAGATTTCATTGAAACCGAATTGCAACAAACCTATGAGTACAAAATGTTGCTGCAACAAGGCATGTATTTCCCATCCGATTTTACTATAAATATTCAAAAAGACATTAAGCTTTTGGGTATTCCCGGTGCATTGTTGGTGGGTGAACAATGGATGCTTATTCGGAGATTGGCAGAAGAAGCGGGTAATATTTTTAGATGGTTTGATGCCGAAAGAAAATTGGCTTATTTCTCCTTAGGTAAAGTAATAGACCATACCTACTATGAAAAAAACATTGTAATACTCATAGATGAAGTGCTTGACGAATCGGGTAATGTAAAAGACTCTGCAAGTGAGGAACTTTCTAAAATAAGAATGAGTCTTTACAAGCGTAGAAATGAACTACGACGCATGTTTGAAAAAGTAGTTGCAAAACTTAATAAAGCAGGATATTCTGCTGAAATAGAAGAGGGCTTTAGTAACGGTAGAAGAGTGGTTGCAGTTTTTGCAGAGCATAAGCGGCAGGTAAAAGGCATTTTGCATGGTGAAAGTGATAGTAGGAAAACTGCGTTCATAGAACCCGAAGAGACCATTCCTTTAAACAATGAAGTGTTTTCTCTTGAACATGAAGAAACTAGAGAAGTGCAACGAATACTTCGTGCATTGACATCTAAGCTTTCTATTTATTCAGAAATATTAAAAGGTTATTTAGAAATAATTGGTGAATTTGATTTTATTAAGGCAAAGGCAAAACTTGCCCTAGATATGAATGGTGTTTTGCCGAATCTATTAGACAAGCCCCATATTGAATTGGTGGAAGCCTATCATCCTTTGCTATTTCTTTACAATAAATCAAGTGGCAAACCTACCATCCCTGTGTCACTTACATTGGATAGTCAGAATAGAATATTGGTAATTAGTGGCCCTAATGCAGGTGGTAAAACGGTTACTATGAAAACCATCGCTCTCAATCAGGTAATGCTTCAAAGTGGGTTACTTGTACCGGTGAACCCAACTTCGCAAATGGGTATTTTCAAGCAATTGTTTATTCATATTGGCGATACCCAAAGCATTGAATTTGAATTGAGCACTTATTCCTCTCATTTGCAACACATGAAATATTTCATTGAAACGGCAAATGGCAAAACCCTTTTCTTTATAGATGAGCTTGGTAGTGGTAGCGACCCCAATTTGGGTGGTTCATTTGCCGAAGTTATTATGGAAGAGTTGAGTTATAAACATGCAGTTGGTGTGGTTACTACGCATTACCTCAACCTAAAAGTGATGGCAAACCGTACAAAAGGCATTATTAATGGGGCTATGCAGTTTGATGAAATTCGATTGCTGCCCATGTATAAATTGATTGTAGGAAAACCTGGTAGTAGCTACACATTTGCCATTGCGGAAAGAATAGGATTGCCACAATCATTAATTCAAAGAGCTAGAAAACTGGTAGATGAGGATCATTTTAAGTTGGATAAATTGCTTAACCGTACAGAGCAGGATTTGCAACAATTGGAAATAGATAAAAAAGAGTTGCACAAGCTAATTCGGGAAAATGAAAAGCTGAAAAAGGAAATGGTGGTATTGATGGATACGGAAAAGCACCGTCAGCAAATAGAAACCCAAAAGCACCAAAACAAAATAACCGAAGACCGCTTGGCTTACTTGAAAGAAATGGAAAGGAATCTCAAGCAAATAGTATTGGATTGGAAGAGGGCAGAAGATAAAAATACGGTTGTAAAAAATTTGCAGACATTGCTATTTAAAAGTCCTGAGAAAATAGTGGTGAATAAACTTGCCAAGAAAGTAGATAATCGCTACAAGGAGCTAAATACCGAAGTTGCAATAGGCGTTTTGGTAAAAATAAAAACCAATTACCAAGTAGGCGAGGTAAAAGAGCTTCGTGGCAAGCGTGCGATTGTACAAATAGGCGCTTTACAAATGAATGTAGAAGTAAGCAACTTAGTGGTAGTAGAAAAAATTATTGTGGAGGAGAATTAAACCAAGTTTAGAATTGGTATTAATGGTAGTTAGTATCGGTTTTATGCTGAACATTAGTCGGAATTCAATGTAAAACTGACTGGACGACATGCTTCCTTGACTGGACGTCATGCTTCTTTGACTGGATGTCATACTTCATTGACTGGATGTCATGCTTCGTTGACTGGATGTCATGCTTTATTGACTGGATGTCATGCAATTGAGGCTGGAAAGCTCGTGGATTGCTCTGAAATTCACTTGGATTGCTCTGAAATTGACGTGGATTGCTCTGCAAAGCACGTGGATTGGTCTGCAAAGCACTTGGATTGGTTTGCAAAGCATGTGAAAAGAGCGGGAAATCACTTGAAAAGGAAGGTATGTCATAACAATCAAGCGTCAATAGTATTAGCAGATGTGAAAAGTGATTGAATAGAGGAAGAAATTATCTTTAAGTAACTGGAATGTTTCAGTTTTTGTATTAAAGAGGCTATTGAATAGAGTGGTTTTTATGGTGTTTTGAGTAAATGTCTAACACTTTAGGTTTTTTGAATTTTGAATCATTCGATTTACTTATTTTTGAGGTGATGCTACTATTTGTAAAAAGCGAATGATTTTAAAATGCTTTGAAAATAAAGGATTGAATATGTGCTAAAGTTTAAGCGACATGATATTTTAGCATATTTAAGAATTGACTAGTTTATGAAGAAACCGTTAATCATATTAATTTTCGCTTTGAGCTTGCTTTATTCATGTGACAATTCTTCAAAGAAAACGCAAGAAGAAAAAAAGGTACCGCATATTGACACGTTGCAAAAGGACAATTCAAACACAAGAAACTTAATGGAAGAAACATTAAAGTCAATACCCAAAAATATAAAATCTGTATTGGGTTACAGGTTTATTCTAATAGGTGACTTTGACGGAGATGGTAAAAAAGAAAAACTCATTGAGCATTTCTATTCAAGACTTAACAATAAAGAAACAAATAAATTCTACGACAGTATATCTGATTATTACCAACTTATAGAATTGACTGTAAAAAAAGAACCATTTTCATTTGTAAGCTCCGACAACAACCTTATTGACACTTTGCATATTTCTTCTGTGGGAAAATTTTTAGGGCTTTCTTATCTTAAAAATGAAGGAGACCTAAATGGTGACGGAACGGACGAAGTTTCTTATGTTGTAAACTGGGCTGATTGGTCAAATTTAAACACATGGCATTTGGTGACTTACAAAAACAAAAAATGGACAGAACTATACTCATTTCCCATTTGGGACTGGCAACTTCCTGACCTACCAGAAACTTTCAATCAGTATGGACTATTCGGACTTGAACAGAAAATAATAAATACAACAAATGATACTATTAATAAGCGAATTGAAAAGGAGCTAATAGACTTTAAAGGACTTGTGAAAAAAGTAAAGACAAATAAAATTCAAGTAATATTTAGAAATGACGAAGCAGAAGTAGATACCATGATTGTGAACTTAGAACGACTGAAATAAAAAGAATAACGGCAGTTAACAGCATATTTAAAATAGTTGGAGTTTTGTGTTCCTCCACTAGCGCTAGACTCTGACTAGTGTTAAAGCGTCACTTAGTTAAAATGTAATAGATAGTAAAAACTAAGTAACTATTTTGAACAGGTTAATGACTTGATTGAGTGGGATGAGTGGGAGATGGGGCGTTTTTTTTGGGGGGGGAAGGGTTGTTGAAGGCACAAGCGAAACGCTTGCGCCAGCGGGGGCGTAATTCATTAACTAAGTCTGTGCAATAGGCGTCAGCAGTTGATTAATGTAGTAACAGGCCAAATACAAGAAACCACTTATTTTCACACTCAAAAATTTAGTTATGATAACAGATTTTAATCAGCTAGATCTAAGTAAACAATACTCTTATGCTGATTATTTAACTTGGCAATTTGAAGAGAGAGTTGAACTAATAAAAGGCTGGATTTGGAAAATGAGTCCAGCACCTTTAAGGCAACACCAAGAAATTTCTATTTCTATTGCAAGCCAATTGTACAGTTATTTGAATAATAAATCTTGCAAGGTCTACACTGCTCCTTTTGATGTTCGGTTGGTAAATAAACAAAATCAAGCAGAAGATGCTGCTATTTTTTCTGTGGTACAACCAGACATTTCTGTTGTTTGCGATTTAGCTAAACTAGATGCAAAAGGTTGTATAGGCGCGCCAGATTTAGTAATTGAAATTCTAAGTCCCGGAAACAATAAAAAAGAAGTGCAAGATAAATTTAGACTCTATGAAGAAAATGGCGTTAGAGAATATTGGATAGTTTATCCAGTATATAAGTCAGTAGCTGTGTATGATTTAGTGGCAGATTTTTTTGTTTTGAGAGACAATTACTCAGAAGGGGATGCTATTCCTGTAGGTATTTTTAATGATTTCTCTATTGATTCGAAAGAAATGTTTGCTTGATTTGTCAACCTAGTATATAGGTGTCGTTTGCACAATTCTTTTAAGTTTTCACAATTGATGCTAACTCGAAAACTGCTTTATTAAACTAGATAACATTAATAAACTAACAAAATAGCTAATTATCTTTTTTTATTCATTCTGCTTTTTTTTAAACCATGACATTAGTAGTAAATCCGAAGAACAAAAAACAAGAGAAAATAATTAAGGCAATTATGCAAAGTCTCGACATTAGTTTTTACACAGAAGAGGAAGAAGATGCGGCAATATATGCTGCTATGCAAGAGGGTCGTAAGTCACCAATATTAAATAATACCCAGAAAGAAAAGTTTTTAACAAAACTTAAAAACGCTTAATGAAATACGAAATCCTCTATCACTTACTGTAAAAGATATCCACTATTTCATCATGATTCTTTACATCTAGGCTTGCTGCTAGTTGATAATAGCTTTCGTTTTTATAGTGTTTTGCAGCTTGTAATAACAAGTAATACAATTTGTCCTTTTTGTAAGGATGCGATTGTTGGTAATTCCAAGGCTTTTCGCCCATTGCAAAAGGAAGTAACCAGTCAAAAGCCTTTTTAATGCTTTTTCCATCAGGGGAAGTATAGTTCCAAATGTCAATATCTACTTTTTCAGCGAGTATTGCAGCAGTAAACCAAGCTTCAAGGCAAAAAGTACTATAGCCCAATGCAGTTGCTCTTTCCAATTCCAAAGGTTGTTTGCCATCGGCTTCCATTTGCTGCGCAATTCTTGGGATGGTGGTTTTGTTGATGTATTCTTTTACAAAATCTAGTTTTCCTAAATAAATACCTTGACCCAATATCTGTGTATCATACCAAATACCATGATTGTTTTTTGCATGTTGTTCATCCAATCCATTCTTGTTAATAAGCATCCATTGCAAATAAGCATCAACCCAAGTTTGCAGTTCAGTGTTTTCTTTATCAGACCAAGAAGGGCTACCTTTTAGAAGTTGTACTGAATTAAGCACATTTACCAAGTAAGATGTTTCAATAATACCTATACCCCTGCCATCATTTACCCCTTTTACAGCTTGTGCATAGTTTAAATTGGGATTCATCTTAGTTGCAGAATCTAAAAACCAAACCTGCAAATAAGTAGCAGCCTTTGTAGCATATTGCTCTTTATGCGTAAAATAATAGGCAAGTGCCAGTTTCTTTACAGCCTTTTCCAAATTATTGGAACATTCATGGTCTTTAATATCATGTATCTCAGGATTGTGTTCGCCATCTTTTCTTATGTAAGGCAATCCATTGGGTTTAGTGGGATCGGGCCAGTAATAAGGGGCAAGACTCATATAATCATGCTTATTTCCACTAGGCGGTGTTTGGTTTTTATCCATCACTGAGCCTGGTTTCGATTCCAATAATTTATCGGCATCTTTTACTATTCCTTTCAACCAGTCATTTGCTTGGGATTCTTTGTTTTCTATTCTTTTCTTTACTGCAAGCAATCTGTCTTCGTTTACAAGTAAATAAGTAGATTTTTGGGCAGATACCTGAACACAATAACCAATAAGGAAACAAAGAGCAAGTAATTTCACGTTCATTTTCATATACAATTTTATGCAATAGTTGTCCGTAATGACATGAGCTCATTAATATAGTTTAGAAAGTAGCTTCTTTTATTAGCGTTTTCGATTTCGTAAATTCTGACCACATTTTTTGGACTACCACATAGGCACACAGGTTTTAAATATTGGTTACATTAAACTAATCAGAATTTTAAGTAGTAATCTAGATATAGAAATAGAGATAAAATAGAGATACTTAATTATGATAATTTATCAATATTGTATAATTAACTATGTGTTTATGTGACTATGTGGTGATTATAAAACAACATTCTCACATTAGTTTATAAATGCTTCTTATACATTTGCTGAATGACTTTACAAGAAAGAGATCAAGCCATTATCTGGCATCCATTTACACAACAAAAGAATAGAAAACCACCCATCCCCATTGTAAAAGGACAAGGAACTTTGTTGTTTGATGAGCAGGGGAATTCTTATATTGATGCAATAAGTAGTTGGTGGGTAAACTTGCATGGACACGCACATCCGTATATAGCAGAAAAGATTTACCAGCAGGCGCTTACACTTGAACAAGTAATATTTGCTGGCTTCACTCATGAGCCCGCAGTAGCACTAGCTGAAAGATTGTTGCCCATATTGCCCAACAATTTTGCCCGTATTTTTTATAGTGATAATGGTAGTACTTCCACAGAAGTGGCCTTAAAAATGGCACTGCAATATTGGTGGAACTCAGCACCAAATGGAAGTAAAAGAAAAAAGATATTGGCTTTTAATGATGCCTATCATGGTGACACCTTTGGCGCAATGAGCGTAAGTGATAGAAGTGTGTTCACGCTTGCATTTCATGATAAGTTGTTCGAAGTATTGTTCATTGATACACCTAATGAAGCCAATATTTCATCACTTCAAGCATTAATTAATGAAGAAGGCAATCAAATTGCAGCATTTATTTACGAACCATTGGTACAGGGGGCAGGCGGAATTAAAATGTATGATGCCACCTATATGGAGCAATTACTGCTTACAGTAAAGGCAAACAATATTATTTGTATTGCCGATGAAGTAATGACAGGTTTTGGTAGAACTGGAAAATTGTTTGCAAGTGAATACTTATCAATAAAGCCCGATATAATTTGTTTGAGTAAAGGATTAACGGGAGGCACAATGGCATTAGGTGTTACAGCTTGTACGGATGAAATTTATCAATCCTTCGTAAATGATGATAAACTAAAAACCTTCTTTCATGGACATTCATTTACTGCAAATCCTTTGGCGTGCACAGCTGCATTGGCTAGTTTAGATTTGTTATTAAAAGATAGCTGCTTAGAAAGTATTGCTACCATTTCAGCTGCAAATAGTCGGTTTGCAAATCAGTTACAAGCATTTAAGAATATAAAAGGCGTTCGTCAACTCGGAACCATAGTTGCTTTTGAAATTGCTGAAGGGCGCGATGAATATTTAAACAATATTGGTGCATCCATTACAGAAAAAGCCATGAAGGCAGGCGTTTACCTTCGTCCATTAGGTAACACCGTTTACATTATGCCACCTTATTGTATTACCAATGAAGAATTGGATAAAGTGTATGATTTTATTAAGTACAAGATGTTGGGAGATTAATGGTTGATTCTATGTTTTGATTACATCTTACTACTTACTACTTACTACCTACTACCTATAACTCAATAGTATGCATTCAAACATTGAAAAATTATTTCAAATAGCTAATAAAGACACTCGTACTATTATTGGCTTAATGAGCGGTACTTCATTGGATGGATTGGATGTAGCGTTGTGTACATTTAGTGGTGAAGGCTTGCAAACCAGTGTTCAGTTACTTCATTTTGAAACAATACCATATAGTGATGAAGTAGTTAAGGAAATAAGAACCGTTTTTAGTAAATCAATTATTGAATTGCAGCAATTGTGTTTATTGAATGGATGGCTAGGAAGTATTCACGCTGAAATGGTAAATAATTGTATGGCGAAATGGAATATTCCTAATAATCAAATAGACTTAATTGCTAGCCATGGGCAAACCATTTATCACGCACCTAAACGTTTGCACAATAAAGAACCTTTTGGTAATGGCACATTACAGATTGGCGATGGTGACCATATTGCTGTGAAAACAGGTATCATTACAGTAAGTGATTTCAGACAAAAACACATTGCATTAGGTGGTGAAGGAGCACCATTGGCTATTTATGGGGATTATCTATTGTTTTGTCACCTTAAAGAAAATAGAATTCTATTAAATATTGGTGGCATTGCGAATCTTACTTACCTACCTGCTAATGCTTCTTTTGAAGATATTATTAGTACCGATGTGGGTGCAGGGAATACATTGATGGATGCCTATATCAGGAAACATTTTATTGGAAAATATTATGACAAAGATGCCTCAGTTGCCGTACAAGGAAAAGTAATCTTGCCATTATTAGAAGCATTAAAAAAGCTTTCGTTTTTTGAAGAAGCATTTCCCAAAACAACGGGTCCTGAATTATTTGGAATGGATTACTTAGAAAAAGCAATTGCAAATGCAAGTATTGACTTTTATTCCGATGAAGATATACTATCAACGCTCAATCAGTTAAGTGCAGATATGATAGTAGTTGCAATTAATAAACTAGTAATGAATGTTGAAAATGTGATGGTTTATGTAAGTGGGGGAGGTGTCCACAATCCATTATTAATGCAGCGTATAAAAGACCAACTACCAGAGGGAATTGCTGTTCAAAACTTACATGCTTTGGGCGTAAATCCAGATGCAAAAGAAGCAATACTATTTGCCCTATTAGCAAATGAAGCAGTTGCTGGAAAAGGGTGGGGAGATAAGCTGGATAGAAGTATTAGCTTAGGGAAAATTAGTTTTCCCGGGTAATCCTAAGAAAACAATTATTTGCTTTATAAACTAATTGTTATATCAATATTTAGTGTTCCTTATTCTCAACTAAGTTCTTTAAGTTATTGAGGTTTTTTTCCATCATAGTGCCCATTATTTTATCGCTCATCATAGAAGAAAACCTTTCCCAAGGATACCATTTTAAGTGTTGATTAAATTGCCAGTGCACCACACATGTACGTTGATTGGGCTCTTGGTACAATTCAAAACTAGCTGCTTGTATGCCATTATTACTTGTTTGCCATGAAGCATTTAGTATGCTGTCTTTTAGTGTTGATGGTTGAATAATCACTTCTGAGCGACCAAGTTTTGCATGGAGAGGGGTGGTTTTGGTAACAGTATTATCATTTAAACCATCCATCCATTGCTTCCAACCATCTACATCTTTCAAATAAGTATAAATAGAATCTTTAGGAGCTGATATATCAATAGCCCTTGATACGACTACTGTGGATGGAAAAAGCAATCCTACTACGATAGACACTACTCCTAAAAACACAATACTAATTACAATTAAACGCCCGAACTTTTTCATAAACATTATTCCCACTTAAACACTTTCCAAACAATAGTATAAATAATTCCAATCCAAATAGCCATTACACCGATGTCTTGCCAACATTCTATAATACTTACACCTTCAAAAGATATTTTGCGCATAGCCATATTGAAGTGGGTAAGCGGTAACAATTTGCAACAGGTTTGCAGCCATTCTGGGAATACGGAAATCGGGAAAAAAGTTCCTGAAAGCATCATCTGTGGCAAGCTAAATATGTTGATGAAAAGTGGTATTACATTATCTGATTTGGATACACTTGAGAAAATGAGCCCAACACCCATCAATAGAAGTAGGAAAATAATACTCATTAATACCATTTCTATGAATGTAATGAACCCATGCGACAAGGTAAAACCAACAAAGAAATGCCCAACAGTAATAAGTACAATTACATTAATCAATTGAAAGAATATTCTACTGAATCCTATCCCCAAAAGAATATTCAACCTATTAACTGGTGTAGCATAAAACCGTTTAAGAACCAATAAATCTCGCAGATTAAAGAAAGTAAAGGATATACCAAAAAGGGTTGAGAACAACAAAGAGAAACCAATTTGTCCTGGTAAAACAAAATCTATTTGTTTGTATTCCCGCACATTGTAGATATCTTTTTTAATAGTTACTAATTGTGCTTTACTACCCAAAAGGTTCTTTTCTAATTTATCAGTAACATTTTCTAAAAGGGGAATTAGTTGAACCAAGTCCGAGCCACTTGCAGATGTAGAACGAATGGTAAGATTAAAATGGGGGAGGTGTTGGTTTTCAGAATCTACAGAAACTGTTTTTTGGATATCAATAATGCCTGCAAGCTTTCCTTTTTCTAAATCGCTTCTCAAAAGAACAGTGTCTTTGTAATATTTCATTTTGATGAAAGGAAGGTTTTCAACAGTTTTGAATAGAATATTGCTTGTATCGCATTTTGAAGAAATAGCCAAACTATAAGAAGTAAAACTATCTCCGCTAAATGAACCAAAAATAAATACAAAAACAAGGGGGAATACGAGACTAAAAACAATAGACTGTGGGCTCTTAAGGCTAGCAATGAAACTTGCTTTAGTGATTGCACCAAGTGCTTTAGACTGACTATATTTTTTATCCATACTCCAAATTGTGCTGCAAATCTATTTGATTATGATACACCTATTTAATATTTCGGTTGTAATCATCTGTATGTTTAATCATTCATCTATTTTGATTCTTTATTCATACCTACTACTTAGTGTGTTACATGTTCGCAGTTTATAGATGTTTCGTCACATTTTTGTGACAAAAAAGAAATAATTTGTTTTTTGAAACAATTAAGTGACAAGTCAAGGTGTTTCTTTGTTTTTGTATCGAAGTGTTTTGTCACAACTAAGTGACGATTTATTAATTAATTCATTTTTTGTAACGAAGTAGATGATATGAAAGAACTAAGGGAAGCCACAGGCTTAACGCAACAATTATTAGCAGATTTGGTGAAGGTATCAAGAGAGGCAATTGGTATGGGTGAATCGGGATTAAGAGGTCTTCCAGCTAGTGCTTTGCAAAAACTGGTATCCCTTTGGACCTTAGTGCCACCGACAACAGAGGTAAACGATTTACCACTTATGACAGATGTGCTTTCTAATGAAGTTACAATGGCTGATGAACAATTGGCTAGATATAAAGAAGGGTGCAAAATAAAAGCAGCTAGTAAGCAACGAGCATTGAATAAAATGACTTTCAAATATGAACAAGGTCTTCGCTTATTGCAGGTGCTGAAGGCTTATAGCTCCATGTTGACATTGAATGATGCAAATGCGGATGTGCTTAATTGGATAGATGGTGCAACCTCTTTTGCTCAATTAAGACTAATGGATAATAGCCTTATAAAACAGCAATTATTGGCACTCGAAATCAGGCAATTGTTTACTGTTTAAAACTTTTTTAAACATTATAAAGTACAAACT
>Ga0114959_10000732_pt1 | contig 30647 bp, 26 predicted proteins | sample C_130625_EF_Meta_FD_87317 | JGI IMG/M metagenome (GOLD analysis project Ga0114959, IMG submission 87317) | Freshwater microbial communities from Lake Croche, Canada to study carbon cycling - C_130625_EF_MetaG | ecosystem: Environmental > Aquatic > Freshwater > Lake | place: Lake Croche, Canada... | reverse complement strand
GTTGAGTGGGCCTGAAATCTGGCGACGCGAAGCCGGTTTCGGTAGCCGGGTACGTAAAGATCCAGCCGGAGCCGGAATGGCGGCAAATCCTTCGTGAATCCTGGCGAATTGCGCGAGACTTTTTCTACGATCCTGGGATGCACGGAGTGGATTGGAATGCGGTGTGGAAGAAGTACGAAGCCCGGTTGCCGTCGGTAGGAGATCGATCGGACCTCGCTCGGTTACAGAAAGCAATGCTGAGCGAACTCAACACGGGTCACTGCTACATTGATGATCCGAGTCCTCGCCGCGCCCCGCTGTCGATGGGCTATCTCGGCGCCGACTACGAAGTGGCGCCGGACGGGGTTAAGATCGTTCGAATCCTCCGCTCCGACGCGTTTACGCCGGGCGGCGGCAGCCCGCTCGCAGCTCCGGATGTTTCAGTTGCCGCTGGAGACGTGATCACCGCCATTGACGGTGAACCCGTGGTTGCGGACCGCGAGATTCAGAGCTATCTGGAAGGGAAGGGCAACAAATACGTCGTGCTGAATCTGAAGCGCGGAGCGGACCAGCGAAAAGTGGTTGTAAAGGCATTGGACAGCGAGAGTGCCCTGCGATACCAAGATTGGGTGGAAAGTCGACGGCAGTACGTCATTAAGGCCGCCGGGCCGAATTTTGGCTACATGCATATTCCCGACATGGTTGACGGGGGAGCGACGGCATTTCTTAAGTCTCAATTAGCCAACGTTCTGAAAGATGCCGTGGTCGTGGATTTCCGCGGAAATGGTGGAGGCTTCATTAGCAGCCTGCTGCTCGAAAACTTCGCGGCCAAACGATTTGCTTCCTGGCATGTCCGGGCCGGGGGAGCATGGAGCCGAGAAGGTTGGGCATTCCGTGGTCACTTAGCCGCCATGTGCGACGAGGACAACTTCAGCGATGGTGAACTCGTGATTGAGGCATGGAAGAGTTTGAAAATCGGTCCGGTGATAGGGAAGCGGACTGGCGGCGGTGAGGTGGGATCTGGCAACGGTTTCGCCCTGATTGACGGTGGATCAATTTTTGTGCCGAACTATGGAGCATTCGCAAATGGAAAATGGATCATCGAAGGATATGGGGCCACGCCTACGATCGAAGTCGACCAAGATCCGGCGGCAGTCATGGCGGGGCGAGACCCCCAACTTGATCGTGCGATTGCGGAACTGCAAAGCTGGTTGAAGCGGGAGCCGCTCCCGGAAGTGAAGACGCCCCCATTCCCCGTCAAATTAAAGGGAAGTAACGGCGGTTAATCAGGTCATCTTTGAAGGGCTGGCCGTGTGGCAGTTGTTGCTCGCGGCCCTGTCGGCACTCATTATCGGATTCAGCAAAACGGGGGTTCCGGGCACCGGAATCCTTATGGTTCCGCTGATGGCGATCGTATTCGGCGGACGGCTCTCAGTGGGTGCCACGCTACCGATGCTCATTTTTGCCGATATCTTTGCCGTTACCTTCTACCGGCGAACGGCCGACTGGGGACACTTGCGCCGTCTCGCTCCATGGGTGCTGGCGGGCTTGGCCATCGGGACGGGAACCCTGTGGTGGCTTGGGCATCATCCGCTGAAGCATGATCCACTCAACTCGTGGATCGGGGTGATTGTGTTACTCATGTTGGGCATCTCACTGCTCAGGAACCGACTGGGAGACAAGTTGGTCCCGACCGGACCGGTCGGGATGCCCGCAACGGGAGTGGTTGCGGGTTTCACGACCATGGTGAGCAACGCTGCGGGGCCAGTCATGCAGATCTACCTGATCGCCGCGGATCTTCCGAAATTGATCCTGATGGGTACGACAGCATGGTACTTCCTCATCGTGAATGTGGCAAAGGTGCCTCTCCTGTTGGGTTTGACTTTGGATAATCCCGCTAAGCCCATGCTGACCTGGGAAACGCTCATTCTCAACGTGGCGCTTTTCCCTTTCATCGCGGCGGGCGCGCTTGCCGGACGCGCTCTCTTGCCGGTTATCCCGCAGAAAATCTTTAACCGCGTCGTGCTTACGCTCTCGGCGGCGGCGGCGGTACGATTGCTTTTCAGCTGAGGATCCATGGAATCCACCACCAACCTGATCATCGCGGTTCAGAATCCGCCTCATGCATTTCCCGAGGAAGGTATTCGCGAACTGAAGCTGGTGTGCCAAGGCAAGAAGGGTCTCCTGGACCCAGAGATTTTGGATCAAGCTTGGAAGTACGTCGTCCCGGTCGAAATAAAGGCTGATGGTCGCCCCGGAGGCCCCTTCGTCTATCGCTACGGTGACCGACGTTCGTTTGTGTATTTGCAGTGGTGGGGAAGAAATGCCGCCAATCAGTGGGTCACCTTCCGCCGGATCAAACTGTATTTCGACCAGATTGAGGGGTGGCCAGAGATGGATACGGTCGCCATCAGCGGAACCGACCGGAAGGGTCATCCGGCCTGTTCCACGGCGATAGTTCTGGCTAAAGGCTAGCGGGCGAAATGACCACTTGCGTTGCCCAGGCGTGGCCTTGGGTCACCGTGATCGCGGTGCCGCCGCTCGTGATCATCGACCGGTCGATGGCTCCAAGATGAATGTCCCCGACGGTGGCGGAGATATCTTGACCAATCGCTTGAATTGACATCGAAACTTCACTGCCCCATTCGTAGGTGAACGGTGCGCTTTGGAGCGTCGTTACTTGGTCTCCGTATTGCCGTAGCAACCTGACAAATCCGTCGCGCCCAATGGTAACGGCATAGTATTGACAAAGGCCTTGATTTCGAATTGTAATTCCGAAGGCATCTGAAACTTGGCTTGCGACGGTGGCTTCTACTCGGTAATCGGTCCATTCTCGGGTTCCGGTGGAGACTTGCCCGGTTCCGTGATTCTGGATTGCCTTCATTCTCGGTTCCCACTTTCGAACGCCATCATCGCATCCTTCCATCCAGTGGTATTCCCAGCCTTCGCCGGTCCGCGGTTTCAAAGTCAACTGAGGCGCCCCACTCCAGTCAAGCGAATCGAGAAGTACCGTCGATTCTTCCGAAACTCTCAATCCGACCCGCTGGATCGGCTGACCGAGGGTGTCTGGCACGGTCCAGTTGACCGTTTTAGGTTCACCAGCAATCAGACCTATTGCAGGACTGTGCTGCTGGGAATCGGGGGTCTCAATTACAAACTCGATGGTAGCGTCCGTTTGGGGCATCAAATGCGCAGAAAGAATCTGTCCTGAATAGAGCGTGGGTGAAGCGTATAGGCCGTAACCCCCCATCTTTCGATCATCCGCGGTCGGAAGCGTGCGGGTGAAGGCCATTCCTTCGGATTCCGCATAAATTGCCAGACCGTTGCCCGTGCCTTCTATTTCGACCCCTTCTCCTTCGAATCCCTGAACTGAATTTGGCAGGGAGAAAGCGAAGCGGGCACCGTCTTTTGGTGCCGAGTAGGGAAGGCCGCGCAAACGATGGGCGGCGCGGATGATTTCTTCCGCTTCGTGCTCGGCGTCGCTCACGCAGCGCCCGCCGTCTGCCGACGGAAGGAACAAGCGGTCAGCGATCGGGTCTCGCCAGCGCTGATCGATGGCTTCGAGACCCAACCGTACGCCATTGATGCAACCAACATTGGCGGCGTTGCAATCAGTATCGTAGCCGCAAGTATTGACCACCATCTGCGATTCGTCAAAGCTATCGCCCCCGTGGAGTAGGGCATGAATCACGATGGCATGGTTCGGGATGATGTGACAGCCTCCAGGAAATTTCGAGTAGCCCCACTTCTCTTGGATTTTGGCGAGTCCATCTCGCCAATGGAGTCCCTCCGAATGCCAAAGCCGCACGTCATCTACCATTGTTCGTAGCAGGCAGTCGCGCGGAATCTGTCTTAGCGCGGTGTCCAGCAATTGGTCGATATTTCGTTCACCGAACGAATGGGCGACCATCGCCGCTACCACCTGCGCCCCGAAAACGGCGTTTCCATCGTGACTCACCCGGCCGGCTCGACCAGCGAAATCAGCGGCGCGCTCCGGGTCGTTCGGATTGAGCAATCCCCAAGCATCGATGAAAATTTGGGCTCCGATCTGCTCGGCGACAATCGCGCCATTCTCCGCAATGCTGCCCGATCCTGGGGCTTTAATGCCTTTCTGCAACCGCACAAACGCGGTGTGTTCGGTCGAATTTCCAACTCCACCCCACCAAAGGATCGTCTTATTCTCGACGATGTAATTGAGCCAGGCATCGCCAATGCGCTCTGGAGTCAAATTGGGATCGTAGCCGGAATCTTCGAAGGCGCGAAAGAATGTAAACGTGCCGGTGATGTCATCATCGGTGACGACCAAAGGCTGGTTGAGTCGGTCATTAACGTAGCCACGAATCTCCCCCAATTCTCGATCGATTCGCTCGTGGGACCATTGCTCGAAGGGCCGGCCCAAATACACCCCGATAATCTTGCCGAGGACTCCGGCGAACACTCTCTCTCGATAATCAAGTGGCAGCGACGACATGATCTGCTAGCTTAGCCGACAATTTCGCCGCGGATTCGCCCGCCACGAAGCCGGTTGAGAAAGCTGCCTGCAGGTTATATCCCCCCACTGGGCCCGCTATATCCAAAATTTCTCCGCAAAGAAACAGTCCCGTAACCGTTTGACTTAGCATCGACTTTGAATCGACTTCCGCCAGCGATACGCCACCCGCCGTTACTTCGCCTTTCTCTAGCGGCACTACGCGCACGGGACCCAATTTCCAGCCTTTGATTGCCTCCACCAGGCGATTGCGGGGTTTGCGCTCCAGCCGGCGGGAGATGATGTGCTCGTCGATCTGTGAGTCTTGAAGGAGTTGCATTCCCACCCGCTCGGCCATGAAGCCGGTGAGGTAGCTCAAAATTGTGCGATTGGCTGGGAGCGTCATGATCTCCTCCGAAAGCTGCTCAAAACTCAGATCCGGTCGGAAATCGCATTCGATGGTCACATCGGTGGAAACGGGTTGCTCCGCGATTACCCGGCTGATGCCCAGGGCGCAGGGACCGCTAACCCCTTGATGGGTGAGCAAAGTATCCCCCCGCCAACGAGCAACTTCCTTACCGCCGTAACGCGCTTTCAGCACTCCGTCTCGAATCGAAATGCCGCTGAGTTGGGTCTGAAATTCGGTGAAGTGAAGGTAGATGGGAGCCAATGCCGGCAAAGTGGGCACAATCGAATGCCCCAATTGTCGCATCCAATCCCAGCCATCACCGGTGGTTCCGCAGTTTGGATAGCTCGCCCCTCCCGTGGATACGATCACCGTACGCGCGGTAATCGTTTCGACATTCCCCTGCGCGGCGTGGCGATAGCCAGAATTCGGCGGGATCGGTTCGCCGATGCTCACGCGGAATCCGCCGTCGATCGGATCGATTCCCACGACCGGAGCCTCGGTTCGCACGGTGACGGATTCATCCGTAAGCAAAGACTCGAGAATGGCAACCACGTCTTTGGCCGTTTGGTGAACCGGGAAGATTCTTCCATCGGGTCGCGTGTAGACTTCCAGTCCACGATCCGTCATGATCTCCACCACTTCCTTATTGGTGAAGCGATAGAAACTGGGCCGAAGAAACAGTGCTTCGTTCTTGCGGAATGCCTTGAGAACGTCCTCCAGCGGACCGTCGTGGCAGATATTGCACTTGCCGCCGCCACTGATCAGAATTTTTGTACCCAGGCGACTGGTCTTTTCTAGCAGCAGCGTGCGGGCACCATTTCGCTGCGCGTTCCAAGCGGCGATAATTCCGGCGGCGCCGCCGCCGACTACCACCACATCCCAGTTCACCACTCAATTATGGTGCGGTAAATTGGCGGAGTGTTCAGCGCCATAGTTGCCGCCACCGTTACAACCTTTGCCGCGTTGCCTCCGATCAAGGTAGTGATTCCGCCCTCGACCAGCGCGGCAGAAGCGCAGTCGCTCATTGAAGCCGGACAATCCAAGCAGAAGGCGGGCCAAAAATTGATCGTCAGTCTGCCGGCGGGAGAACTCCTCTTTAACCAAACCCTGAATTTGAAGGGAGAGAACGTTGAGATTATTGGTGCCAAAGGCTCGGTCATCTCGGGGGCAGTCGCCTTGCGTAGTTGGCGGACTCTATCTGACGAGGAGTCTGAACGATTCCCGGTCAGCGCGAGGAGTCACATTCGAGTTTCTGACGTGCCGGAAGGTTTGCCCATTGGAACGCTGATCCGTCGTGGTTTTGGGCTCAATAATCGGGTGGCTCATTCGGAGCTGTTTGTGGATGGACTTCCGATGCAAATTGCCCGCTATCCCAATTTGGATGCGGCGAATGGCGGATGGCTGCGCACGGGAGAGACCTCCGGGCCACGAATCTTTCGCGCGCCCGATTCCCGTCCCACCAATTGGAAACAACCCGGAGAGGCGTGGGTTTACGGGTATTGGCAGTTCGATTGGGCCGATTCGGTGGAACCCGTGGAGAGCTTTGATTCGGCTACCCAACAGGTGAAGATACGCGATACCGGCGACCGTGAAAAGGGTGGATTTGGGGAATTTGGACTTAACAAGGGAAGGAGGTTTTTCTACTTAAATATTCCCGAAGAGCTAGATGCTCAAGGAGAGTATTGGGTCGATACGCCTTCGAGAAAGGTCTACGCCTGGTTGCCAACCGGAGCGCGGCAAATGCTCCTATCGATGCTGGGGTCACCGGTCATCCACGTGAACCAAGCAAAAAATGTCGTGATACGGGGCGTGACGGTGGAGGGCGGTCGGCAATATGGCGTGCAGATCGATGGCTGTGAGAACGTCCAGGTGAGGGATTCAATCGTTCGGAATATCGGCGAGGCGGGAGTGGTGGTTGCGTCGGCCAAGAATTCTGGCGTACTGAATTGCGAGATTCGAGACTGCGGCGAGAGCGCGGTCAGTTTGGATGGCGGGGATTTTTCCACTTTGGCCCCGGCCGGGAATTTCGTTGAAAACTCGCTCATTGAGCGTGTTTCGAGATGGTGCCGCACCTATCATCCGGGAGTGGCGATGAACGGAGTGGGGCAACGGATCATTGGCAATACCTTCGCTGATCTTCCTCATAACGCCATTCTCTTTGGGGGAAATGATCACCTCATCGAGCGTAACGATATTCGCCGGGTCTGTCTAGAAACGGGGGATGCGGGCGCCATCTACATCGGACGGAACCCCACTACCCGTGGGACTGTGATCAAGAGCAATCGCTTCCGCGAAATTGAGCCGCGCACCAATACGGAAGGCAATTACGCGAATGTTATGAGCGTGTATCTTGACGATTGCCAGTGCGGGATCACCGTTACTGGCAATGTTTTTGAAGGGAAGGGCACGTCGATCATGATTGGCGGTGGTCGTGACAACATTGTCACCGGAAATGTATTTCTGAACGGAAGGCCGGGTATCAGCTTTGATCAGCGCGGAAAGGGCTGGGCGAAAGACATGTTTAAGGCCGATTGGGGATACCTGGGCTTCCTGAAACAGTTGCCGATTGATTCGGATGTTTGGAAGAAGCGGTATCCGGCGCTGTACAAAGCTGTGGCCTCCGGGGCGGATCTGGCCTTGGCGGAGGGCAATGTTGTCGCCGGAAACGTCTATTCCGGTCCTAAGTGGATTGACTATCTGGACGGGTTGACCCAAGCCAACCTCGAATATCGCGACAATCTGACCATGGAGACTCCGTTATCGGTGGAGCAGGCGATTCGGCAGATTCCCGCGAAATACGGCAAAATTGACCTCAAGATGATAGGGCGACGGCAAAAGTGAAAACGATTCTGCTTCTGGGGTCCGGCGAACTCGGCAAAGAGCTTGCCATTTCTATAGCGCGTTTGGGTCAACGAGTAATTGCGGTGGATCGGTACGACAATGCCCCGGCCATGCAGGTGACTCCATACCGGGAAGTCATTGACATGCTCGATGGCGGTGAGCTAGATCGGATTGTCGCCAAATGGCAGCCGGATTTGATCGTGCCCGAGATTGAAGCAATCCGGACCGAGCGTTTTTTTGACTACGAGGCGCAAGGAATCACCGTGGTGCCTTCGGCCCGCGCGGCCAACTTCACCATGAATCGCCGAGCTATTCGGGACTTGGCGGCGGTGGAATTGGGGGTTCGCACCGCACCATACGGGTATGCGTCGACGTTTGACGAGCTTCTTGTATTGACTCAACAACTAGGTTTTCCGTGCGTCGTCAAGCCGCTCATGAGTTCATCGGGCAAAGGGCAGTCGGTGGTGCGCTCGCTGGAAGATGTCGCGAAGGCCTGGGATTATGCTCACGCGGGCGGTCGTGGCGACTACGGCGATGTCATTGCCGAAGGCTTCATCGAGTTTGAAACGGAAATTACGTTGCTTACCGTGACCCAGCGGAACGGCCCTACCCGCTTTTGCCCGCCCATCGGTCACCGCCAGGAGCGCGGCGACTACCAGGAATCTTGGCAACCAGTGGCCATCTCGGACGCGCAATTGGCCGAAGCCCAGCGGATGGCGGGAGCGGTTACCGAATCACTCGGCGGGGCGGGACTCTGGGGAGTCGAGTTCTTCCTTTCGAAAGACGGCGTGGTATTCAGCGAACTATCGCCCCGGCCGCATGACACCGGGATGGTCACGCTTGCGGGAACGCAAACTCTCAGCGAGTTTGAGCTTCACGCTCGGGCTATCCTGGGCTTACCGGTTCCCGAGGTGGAACTCGTACGTCCCGGTGCATCTGCCGTGGTTCTTGCGGCGGAAGACTCCGATCACCCCGTGATTACCGGGGTGGAAGACGCACTGGCGGATCCTTCGGTGGATGTTCGGGTTTTTGGGAAACCCACCTCCCGCCCATACCGCCGCATGGCCGTCGCCGTAGCCTGGGGAGAAGGTGCGAGAGGTCGGGCAGCCGTCGCGGCTTGCAAAATTTGCAGCAAAACCGGAGAGATAGGGCGATTGCAGTGAGGTCTTGATTTACACGTCAGTTCGTTGCACCGCAACAAGCGCCGTTGGTCTCTTCAAGGACTTACCCACCGGAGGTTACTTGATCTTCTGGAAATCCCTCTGATCGTTCTGGCGGTATGTAGGTTTGAAAAATTCGTGGGATACCTAAAGACCGGAGGAGTATCACTTGATCCTCCCAAATTCCTGCACCAGTTCTCAACTTTGGATTCTTAATAAGTTCCATCGTCTTCTGCAACTCGCTATCTACTGCTGCACTGCTGGTGAGACAAGCTGAAGTTAGGTCCAGTAGCCTCAGTGTCGAGTCGCCCTCTTTAAGCATTTGCTTTCGATAGTATTTAGCCTTCTCAAGTGACGCGAGGAACTCTTGGTTCGACATGGCATTCTTCCAGTACAACCACTTGTTTAGTACCCACGTTTCTGCGGGTCGCGGAGACGTATATTTTAAGCCGTATGCGTCACTGTATTGTTGCCCCGTTGGAACATTCATTACCATACTTCCATAATAAATTGTTCTAGGTGGAATTTCCGTAGGCTCGAGCGCGTCTTTCAATGTTGCATTGTTATTTCGGACATACTCACGTCCACGCCAAACAAAACGCATTGCCGACGGTTCAAGTCGATGAGGTTTGTCTGTATTGTTCCACACCCAAATGTACAGCACTGGAGCGTTTTCAACAGACTTACCCCGAATTTTTGGCTGAGATCCGCTCCTTATGATCCCCCACTCCCAAAACACGGATACAATTGGTGCGCTTCTGATGTCCTGATAGCCTTTAAAGTAGTCCGCTTCCGCATGAGACTTGATCAGTCGGCGAACCTTCCAGTCACGCTCTGTCTGCGTGGCTGTTGAACTATGAGAGACTAGTACAGTCGACATAGAAGCCACGAACGCACCGACTCGAAACAACAACCCCGAATTTTATCCTCTTAACCAACCAATCTGACATGTCGTGTCCCATGTGGATAAGTCTTTTTGTGATGTTTCTAAATGAAGATCCCAATCCAGCCGTCAGCTATCATTTGACGGGTACCTTCTTGGTGCATGTCTCGCATTCTTCAGGACCTTCCCGTCGGCGAAAAAGTCGGCATCGCCTTCTCCGGCGGACTCGATACCAGCGTTGCTGTCAATTGGATGCGCGAACGCGGAGCCGTGCCGTACTGCTACACCGGACTCTTGGGTCAATACGATGAAGATGATGTAGAAGGCATTCCGGCGCGAGCGAAGGAATACGGGGCGGAGGAAGCTCGGATTATCGACTGCCGGGCCGAAATGGTGCAGGAAGGACTCGTTGCCCTGCAGTGCGGAGCCTTCCACATTACGAGCGCGGGCAAAACTTATTTCAACACAACGCCCATTGGTCGGGCGGTTACCGGCACCCTCCTTGTCCGAGCTATGGCCGAGGACGGCGTCGACATTTGGGGCGACGGAAGTACCTATAAGGGTAACGACATTGAGCGATTTTATCGATACGGACTGCTTACCAACCCGAACCTCCGCATTTACAAGCCGTGGCTGGATCAGCGGTTCGTCGGCGAACTCGGCGGACGAAAGGAAATGTCGGAATGGCTCCTCGCCCGCAACCTGCCGTACCGAGCCAGCACGGAGAAGGCTTATTCGACCGACGCCAACATCTGGGGTGCCACCCACGAGGCCAAGGACCTAGAGTTCTTGAACCGAGGACTGCACATTGTCCAGCCGATCATGGGCGTTAATCACTGGGATACCTCGGTGGACATTGCCACCGAAACCGTGACCTTCCGCTTCCAAGATGGTTGGCCGGTGGCCATAAATGGGGAAGAGTTCGCGACCCCGGTTGATTTGGTTTATAAGGCCAACGAAATCGGCGGTCGGCATGGCCTGGGGACCAGCGACCAGATCGAAAATCGCATCATTGAAGCTAAGAGCCGCGGCATCTACGAAGCCCCCGGCATGGCCCTTCTTTTCATTGCGTACGAGCGTTTGGTGAATGCGATTCATAACGAAGGCACCATTGAAAACTATCGAACCAACGGTCGTCGCCTTGGTCGGTTGCTCTACGAAGGCCGATGGTTCGATCCGCAATCTCTCATGCTGCGAGACTCGATGCAGCGCTGGGTCGCTAGCGTCATCACGGGTGAAGTCGTGATCGAACTACGCCGCGGCGACGACTACTCCGTCATGGAAACCAGCGGTCCGCATCTGGCTTACCATCCCGAGCGGCTGAGCATGGAAAGCGGGGAGGGGGAATTCACCCCGCTCGATCGCATCGGTCAGCTATCCATGCGCAATCTGGATATCTCGGATACACGAGAGAAGCTACTGGAATACGGCAGTCGAAGGTCGTTGGACGTCGGGTCGCTTAAAGAATTAGGATCGTGAGCCCAAACCCAGATGAAGAGAAAGCACGAGAATTGTGCGTACTGCGGTGGCTCCGGCGGAACTACGGAACATGTGTTCGCAACGTGCATTCTGATCCCTGGAAGTCACGCAATGACAGTGCCCGGCTGTCAATCTTGCAACCAAGAAAAGGATCGTTACGACTTGTACCTAAGGGATGTTCTGGGGCTTTCCATTGAGCTTCATGACGTTCCCGAGTTGAAGTTTCTAAGAGATCAAACTGTAAAATCGGCTTTAAAGGTAGATACGGTCCGACCTGCTAGAGCAATGCTGTTAACATACAAGCGCGTCTACGGTGTCTCGAAGTCCGGAGACTATGGCGTAGTCGCCCTAAGTGTGGAAGCCGACGGTGATAAGATGCGCACAGCGTTCCAGTGGATTTTAAGGGGTATATGGTACTTTCACAATAAGACCGTTTTGAATATTGAGGATTTCGAATGCGTGCCGTATTGGGGTAAGGATCTCAGCCTAGGTATGAGTCACCTTTGGCCAGACTTTGGTGAGGCCACAACACTTCCCGTAGGAAATTCTGTTCGGTACAGGCCTGTGTTTTGTATAGAGCCAGCCGGCGGTTCATGCCTTATTTTGTTAAATGGCAGGTTGCTGTTCAACGTGTTGTTTAACGTACAGGCTCTCGAATCCGCATTTCTCCAAAAGCAAGTACCAATCGACGATTGAGATCTAGTCGCAGTCAGATGCGCGGGGACTGATTTTTGCCCCCGTGGGCCGAATAACTAGGCAAAGGTAATGTTCAATGGCGGCAGGAACCACCTGCCGTCTATGCGCGCTGATCGGAGCGCGGTTTTCAAACCGCATCCGTCCTCGGAGGCTTCAGCCCCGAGCGGGCAGTCGCAGCTTCCAGGTTCCCCACGCCGCCACGAAAGGTCGATTCAACCGACTAATCCGGTCGTATAACTGTTTAATGGCAGTCGCGGCTGTGATTACGGCGGACGAATACCTGCGACGCGAGCGGGAGTCGGACGAGAAGCATGAGTTTTTGGCCAGAGAGATTGAACCGATGCCGGGGGTAACCCAGCGGCATAGTCTAATCGCGACAGATTTCCGGACTACGGCCCGCGGGGCCCTCCGACCTCGCGGCTGCAACGTTTACGACTCAGACCTCAAGGTCAGAATCCCTGGCGATGGCTACCTGTATCCCGACGCGTCGCTGGTGTGCTCGCCGCTATTTGAAGGCGAAAGGGAAGACATTCTGCTCAACCCGCAAGTGGTGGTGGAGGTGCTGATTTCCGGCACAGGTTTTCGCGATCGGACCACAAAATTTGATGCGTACACTCTAATCGATTCCGTTCAGGAAATCATCCTGATCGAGACCGAGTCGCGGCACGTATCGGTCTACCAAAGAAAGCTGGAAGGATGGCTGCTCAATTGGGCCCATGGTCAAGAGTCGTTCAAAATTCCGTCCCTCGGCCTTGAGATCGCGTTGGACGATATCTACGGTGAGTTGCCCGCTACTTCAACACTGGATTCTGATTAAAGAACCCGGTCGGGATTAGGTTGAGACTGGCACGGTGGACGGGCATGACGGGCCAGTCTTCAGGGCGCGGAATGTGGGTGATTCCGAGCGTGTACCACACCACTAAATCCTCACCGTCGATTGGTTCTCCGTTCACGTAGTGGTGTAAGCCGGTAGGATTTTCGGCTTGCGATGGGAAGTCGCCTGCCCCGTAGAGTTGATCAGGCTGAAACTTGGTCACCCAGACGGCGTGCTCGGTGAAACCCGCTTCGCGACGGGCATCGCTGGTGGGTCCGGTGAGGGGAGGGGCATTTTCGCCTTGGAGGAGCGTGTAGCCCACCGGTATCCCCAGTCGGTTCGGTTTACCGGGATTCACAATCCGCCAATTCCGCGATGTGGCCCGGTTCGGGTCGGCAAAGCCTTCGGTCGCAAAACGCTTTTCCTGCATGGCGAAGGCGTTGCCGGAGTCAGAAGGAACGGGCACGGTGTCGCACTGCAAGAACCGATTGTTGGTAGCCCCATCGATATCCAGGTCGAGCCGGAAATTGAAGAAATGCTGGTGGTTTACGGCAGCGACGTTCGGGGCCACCAGGTGGCTGGTGGCCGCCGAATCGTGCCCGCCCGTCTCGGCGGTACGGGCCGTCCCCTTTGCCAGCATGATTCCAGTGAGGTTCGTCTCTACCGCCATGCTTCCGTCTTGGCGAAACACGTAACTCACCTGGTAGTCGTAGTTGCCGATGGTTGGAATGCTGGTGACGACAAGTTCTCTACCGCGACGAGACGCGGTGATGCCGGTGTTGCCATGGTTGTGGCGCCAAAGCAGCCCGCCGTCGCGCTCGTAGACCCCAATGCCCCGTTCAATCCGCCGGGCCATTCCGTTTTCTAAGGCGACGGAAACGTCCAGACACCGCGTGTCGTCGGGGACATCACTGCCGATTTCTAACGGAGTAGTGCAGATTCCGAGTCCGTATTCACTAGCATCAAACGCCGAGCGCCAACTCCAATTTTCGTCGGGATCGCCGTAGGGAACCGACATCTCGGACAGGGATGCCCGGTAGACGATGCTCCGCCCATCGAACGCGATCTTGTGCAGCGTGACTCCCGTGCGGGCATCGAAGCCGATGCGGAGGGTCCATCGGTCCCAGCGCACCGAGTATCCATCAATTGCAATATCGTCCGATTCAGCCGCCCTCCGGCTGGCACGCGTGGGAGTGGGGAATTCCCCGATTTCTGGTGGTACCGGGCGGACTCCCGTATCGCTCACGCTGACCACTTTCCCGGCGTTTACGTCTACCAGGGCCACCACCCCTTCGATGGGTCGGGCGTTTTGGTTGGGCGAGTTTTCGCCGAGGAAAGTCAACACCCGCACCATTCGGCGGTTTTCGACATTCGGTATGTATCCGGGGGCCCAAATTTCTAAGTGAAAATCGTCAAATCGCGTGAAACCCCGCTTCCGCATCGCCGCCTGCCAGATCGGGTCTCGACGCACCACTTCGCTGGCAATATTGGTGTCGCGGTACATAATGTTCGGCTGGCCGCCCGCCACCGGGGTTCGGGATACCAGCGCCCCGGTGGCTAGGTTCAAAACCACCACTGTCGTGAGATTGGTCGCCGGCTCGTAAAGATGGACGCGCGCCCACCGGGCTCGACTCAGCTCGGCTCCCTTAGGCGGTTCGGCCAATCCGACGTATGGATACAGCACCGAATCCGAAAACTGCCCACTCCGCCGGATGGCATCACGTGCGGCATTGATTTCCAAGGCGGACAGTGGATCCAGCGGTGCCGGAGCCACTTTCGTTGTACCGCCCAAGAAGATCAGGGAAGCGATGAACGGCAGCATGCCGCGTAATCTACCACTAAGTTGGCTAGACCAACCCCGAATCCAACCGGAGGGTGAGGCACTTTGCCGAGCCGCCGGCTTTCAGGAACTCGGTCAAGGGTCTCACATGTACCGAAAATTCATTGCCTTCTAACCAGGCTCTGGCGTCGTCTCCCACGTGGCCCATGACGATATGTCGCTTTGCCGAATGCATAAGCCCGACCGCATTGCAGCAGAAGCGAACGGCGTCTTCGGCTTGAACCTCAAACCGAAGATCGGCGGGGATCAGACGGCGAATTGCCGCTTGCGAAGTTTCGGAAAAGGCCGCGGGGAACCAGATGACATGGCCACCGGGAAGAGGGCAGAAGCAAGTATCGAGGTGATAAAACCGGGGATCCACAAGCTCTACGGCCAAGGTGGGGCAATGGACGACACTCGAGACTCGTTCCGCTGAATCAAAATCGCTTCGGAATCCGGAAGCGCAAACCAACGTCGAATCGCCGGTGGGGGAGGTCCAGTTCAGCATGTCGCCAGCGCCTTCCTGGTAGCCGGGAATGTCGGTGACTTCGTAGCCGTGAGCAGAAAACCACTCGATAAAGTGAGCCTCTTCTCCACGACGCTCCGCATGCATGAATCGCGAAGGAACAAATTGATTCCCTTCGACAAGGCCGGCATTGGCAGTGAAGACCATGTCCGGAAGGCCGTCTACGGGCGATATGAGGGCAACCTCTACTCCGATGGTCTCGGTGAAGGTTCGGTAGAGTGCATCCCACTGCTGGGCGGCAACGGATTGATCGCTTTGACCAATCTGGTTCTCCATCCACGGATTGATGACGTAGGAGACCCCGAAATACGACGGACGGCACATTAGGTAGCGCGCAACTTTCATAAGAAGTTTGGCCAAGCGCTACGCCGTTGAAACCGTCCGTATTATGACATATGTGGCTTTCTAGGCCCGTCGGAGTCCCATTTCCGCCCACTGCTGAGAGTCGACCGGACTCGGCGCCCCCATCATCGGGTCGCCGCCACCCGCGAGTTTGGGGAAGGCGATGACTTCTCGAATGTTCTCGGTGTCGGTGAGAAGCATTATGAGACGGTCGATTCCGGGAGCGATCCCGCCGTGTGGCGGCGCCCCGTAGCTAAACGCTTCCAGCAAGTGACCAAACTGGGTTTGCTGAGTTTCCTCGTTGATGCCCAAAAGGGCAAACATTCTCGCCTGAATCGACGCATCGTTGATTCGGATACTGCCGCCCGCTACCTCGTAACCGTTGCAAACCATGTCGTACGCTTGAGCCCGGATGGCCTTCGGGTCGGTTTCCATCAACGGTAGATCCTCTTCGTGCGGCATCGTGAACGGGTGGTGCATGCTGCTCCACTGACCGGCGTCGGCATTCCATTCCACCAGCGGGAAGTCGGTAACCCAGAGGAAAGCAAGTTTCCGGGGATCGCGCAGGCCCAAACGGTCGCCAATTTCTAGGCGCAGTCGGTACAGCACAGCGTCACAGGTATCCCGGACGTCGGCCACCATGCAGAGTAGGTCCCCAATCTCGGCACCAGCCTGGTTGAAAATCTCCTTGAGCTCATCAACCGCAAAGAATCTCGCGATGTTGGCTTTGGCCGCACGACCGTCGCCCAAATCGATGGAGTTTTCCGTCCCGGGAGCGACGACGGCGATTGACGCCAAGCCCTTAACGCCCAGGCCCTTGCAGAATTCCTCTAACTTGCCAACTTCGCTGCGGCTCAGTTGACTGCCACCGGGGTACCGAACGCCCTTCACCGCGCCTCCGCTTTCCACGGCGTTCTTGAACACGCCAAACCCGGAGTTCGTCACGAGGTTGCTGATATCAAACAACGGCAGTCCAAACCGGATATCGGGTTTGTCGCAGCCGTAGTGCTGCATCGCGTTATCGTAGGTCATTCGCGGAAACGCGGTTACCGGTTCCTTATCCAGCGAAAACTCATTGATCACCCCGTTCATCACCGACAAAGTCATCGCCTCAATCAGTCCGAGAATGTCCTCTTGGGTAATGAACGACATCTCAATATCGAGCTGAGTGAACTCGGGCTGACGGTCCGCCCGACTCGATTCATCTCGGAAGCACTTAGCAATCTGGTAGTACCGTTCGATACCGGCCACCATGAGAAGCTGCTTGTACTGCTGGGGACTTTGCGGCAGGGCATACCAAAGCCCCGGCTCCAGGCGGTGTGGAACCAGGTAGTCACGCGCCCCACCTGGCGTCGATCGCGTCAATACTGGGGTTTCAATCTCGACAAACTGCTGGGCATCCAAGAAAGCCCGCATGCGGCGAATGACTCCGGCCCGGACGCTCAATCGCTGGTACATGGAAGGGCGCCGCAAGTCCAGGTAACGGTGCTTTACGCGCAGTTCTTCGTTGACCTGTTGCATGTGCTCCTCATCCGATAACTGGAAGGGAAGGGGCTTGCTGGGACCCAACAATTGCCAGGACTGAACGATGATTTCTATCTCGCCGGTGGGAAGCCGAGGGTTCTTTACGCTTTCGTCCCGAGCTTGAACCACGCCGGTCACGGTGAGGCAGCTTTCGGTCCGAATGGCATCGAGTCCCGGATGTACGGTGGGATCCAGGACCAACTGAATCAGGCCATTACGATCCCGTAGATCAACGAACAACACGCCTCCGAGGTCGCGGACTTTATGGGCCCAGCCGTTCAGAGTTACTTCGCGGCCAACGTCGGAAAGACGAAGTTCGCCGCAGGTCGCGGTACGTTGCGCAAATGCCATGGATTCCCTTCAGGATACCGGTCAGGCCCTCGCTTCGGTTCAGCGAGTGGTGAACTTGCCTAACTCTCGGAACCGAGCGTAGCGTTCGGCCTGTAGTTCGGCCGGAGTTTTGGCATCCAGGCGATCCAGGTTATCTTGCAGCGCCGCGCGTACCAGCTGAATGGCACCCATCGGGTCACGGTGGGCTGCGCCGACCGGCTCGGGAATGATTTCATCGATCACGCCAAATTCCAGCGCACTCGATGCCGTGATTTTGAGTGCTTTCGCCGCTTCCGGAGCCTTTTCCGGAGCCCGATACAGAATCGCCGCGCATCCTTCGGGAGGAATGACGCTGTAAACCGCATGCTCAAGCATAAGAACTCGACTGGAGCAGGCGATTCCGATGGCTCCGCCACTGCCACCTTCACCAATAATGACCGCGACCGAAGGCACCGTCAGTTCGAACATTTTCAGCATTGCGGCAGCAATTGCTTCGCTGATGCCTCGGGATTCGGATTCCACCCCAGGGTCTGCCGCAGGCGTGTCTACGAACGAGATTACGGGCATCCGGAACCGCTCCGCCATATCGAAGAGGCGAATCGCTTTTCGGTAGCCTTCTGGTCGCGCCATGCCGAAATTTCGCATCTGGCGGTCTTGGATGTTGCGGCCCTTTTGATGCCCGACGACCATGACCGGACGGCCTTGAAATTCAGCGGGTCCCCCAACGATGGCGTTATCAATTTGGCCGAGTCGGTCGCCCTGAAGCTCGGTGAAGTGATTAAAAAGCCCTTGAACGTAGTCTAAGGTATACGGTCGCTTTTCGGCCCGCGCCACCAAAACTTTCTCCCAGTCACCCAGGTTGGCGTACATCAACTTAACGTATCGGTCGCATTGCTCCTGATACTTAGTCGCCTTTTCTTCGTAGGTCGCCTTCTTGATTGGGTCGGCTTCTTTGCGAGCAGCTTCCTTAAGCTTCGCAATGTTATCCTCCAACTCCACCAGTGGCTTTTCCCACTCTTTGTGAGTCTTGGCGTATTCGCGAGCCATTATGCAGCCTCCCGTAGGTGGTAACCGAACATCCGCACCAGGCTGGCAAGCGTGGTTGTCATTTCTTTACGATTGACAATTCGGTCCAGCATGCCGTGCTTGTAGACAAACTCAGCCATCTGAAAATCGTCGGGTACTTTGCCCACGCCCGCTTGTTTAGAGACCCGTAGCCCGGCGAATCCTACCATCGCTTTTGGCTCGGCCAGAATCACGTCCGCGACGCTCGCGTAGCTGGCTAAGACGCCGGCCATTGTGGGATCGGTAAAAACGGCGATGTAAGGGACCCCGGCCGCATTGGCCTGTGCGACGGCCGCCGTTGTCTTTGCCATCTGCATTAAGCTCAAAAGCCCTTCTTGCATGCGAGCACCGCCGGAGGCACAGAAGATGACGGCGGGAACCTTCAGCTCCATCGCCCGCTCGAGTGTTCGGGTCACTTTCTCACCCGCGACGCTTCCCATGGAGCCACCTATGAAGGCAAAATCGGCAACGGCTATGGCGACCGGGAGGCCATCGATCGTGGCCGTGCCAGCAAGCATCGAATCGCTATTTTCACCCTTGGACGCTAGGCTATCCAGCTTTGCTTGGTAGCCCTCAAATTGCAGCGTGTCCACGCTTTGCACATCGGTGTCCAACTCAATGAATGATCCGGCATCCACGGTGATTTCGATCCGTTGATGCGCGGTGAGTCGGTGGTGATGCCCGCAATAGGGGCACACCCGCAAATTCTCTTCGAACTCCGCCGTGAAGATGATCTTCTTACAGTTCGCACACTGGAGGAATGCTCCTTCGGTTGCCCCGGGTTTCGTAGCCAAGACGTCTAAGGTACCCCGATGGGCCGTGCCTAGACCTAATTTTCGAGCACCACACTGCTGGCTGGATACGGTCTGCCTCCCTCCCACGTAGATGAATCGTGCCGAATCGTCTCGCAAATTCTGCCTCGCTTTATCTCCGCCAGCATGCAGAAAACGCAGTCGATTGGTGGCCATGGGGGCCCAACGCGATGGCGGAGGCGATCCGGCGAGACGTGCCGATCTTACTGTCGGTCGGCTACGCCACTTGCCACTGGTGCCATGTGATGGCGCATGAATCGTTTGAAAACGATGCCGTGGGTCGGCAGATTAATCGTTCCTTTCTTCCGATTAAGCTGGATCGGGAGGAGCATCCGGAGGTCGACGATGCTTACATGCAAGCCGTCTTGATGGCAAACGGTCATGGGGGTTGGCCGATGACGATTTTTTGTTTGCCCACGGGTGAGCCATTCTTTGCCGGGACGTACTTTCCACCCGAGGATCGTGGCGATCGGATGGGTTTTGGCTCATTAGTCGACCGGATTGCCGCTCTTTGGGAGCATCAACGGGGGGATTTGGAGGAAGCCGCGCAGCAATTTTCTGCTGCCCTTAGAGAATCTCCCCGGCTAGAGCCGGCGCCGATCGAGCATGCGCACGAGCGGCTCTTGGAAGCACTGGAAAGTGATTTCGACCCGGCATCTGGCGGGTTTGGGAAAGCGCCAAAGTTTCCGCCTCACAGCGCGATATTGTTTTTGCAGTCGCTGGGCGAGCAAGCCATGGTTGAGCAAACCCTGCAGAAGATGGCGGCCGGAGGAATTCACGATAGGGTTGCCGGAGGATTTCACCGATATTCCACCGATGGAGAGTGGAGGCTTCCGCACTTCGAGAAGACGCTTTACGACAACGCCCTCTTGCTGCTCCAATATTCTGGACCGGGAGGAAACCATGCGGTAGCCGAGGGAATTATCGACTGGTTGGAGGCCGAAATGAGGCTCACTAACGGCCTTTATGCATCGGCACTGGATGCCGATTCGGACGGGGAAGAAGGGCTTTTCTACACCTGGCACTACGGTGAAGTCGCAGATCCAGAACGATACGGCATGCAGCCAGAGGGGAATTTTCGGGATGAAGCGACTGGCCGGTTTACGGGACAAAACGTCTTGCTTCACGTGCCGATTGGGGATGCCCAACTCGGCAAATTGGCGTCGATTCGCGCTGCCAGGTCCAGACCGGACCGGGACGACAAAGCCATTGTGGGCTGGAATGCCATGGCTGCCTCCGGGTTAATCGCAGCCGGAAAACCTGAGCTCGCAAACCGTATTCTCCAGGTGCTCTCGACCCACTTCGAAGCAAACCTACCGCGCTGCATTTATGGGACGACTCCCTACGGCGAGGGAACCTTGGAGGACTATGCATTTTTTGCGCAAGCGCTGTTGGATGGTGGCAGAGATTATTTAGCCCGGGCGGTCACGCTATCCGCTATCGACCGGTTTTGGGATTCGGAGAGAGGTGGATTCTTCTCCTCGGCCGGGGCTCCGTTTGGTCAAAAAAAGAGTTGGACCGATTCGCCAATTCCATCCGCGAACGCCACCATGGCAACGGTGCTCCATCGGCTGGGTGAACACGAGCGAGCGGAAGCAACCATATGGGCGGGTTCGGGGTGGATGGCAAGAATGCCCTTGGCGACCGAGGCGATGCACACCGCCGCGTATAAGATTTGCCCCCCGCCCGTACGTTGGGAGGGCGACGATTTGGTGATCTCGCCTCCGCGCGGTGCGACCCTTAAGATTGCCAATGAAGAGTACGAGCGCTCGGCTCGGCTTACCGGGATCGTGACGGTGACTTACCAGGTCTGCCGAGATGGCTTGTGTGAACTCCCCGTGACTATTTCACGCCCTTCACGTTCTTGAGGAAATAGGCTCCGAGAGCGAAGCAGACGGCTGCCACCACGAATACGGCGGCGTACCCGTTGCTGGTGTAACGGTACCAATCCTCTCCGTGAGGGCCGCCGCCAACTACCTTCGTCTGCCCGAATGCTTCGATCAGCGCCCCCGCGGCCGGGGTGGCGATGGTCTGGGGCAGCGTCATGGCTACGTGCCACACGGCCATCTCCTTCCCCGCATTATCTTCGGTGGGCAAGACGTCCGTACCCATCGCGTAATCCACGCTAATGTAGGCTCCGTAGCAAATTCCAAACAGAGCTCCCACTGCCAATGCCAGCGGCAAGTTGCGGCAGAAAATGAACATGAGGGTGAAAACGACGATGCCGCTGTTGGCGATGTAGACGATCCGTTTTCGTCCCACGCGATCGCTCCAAATTCCGCCGACGACAGCACTGCCGACACTGAAAAATAGGATGATCGCAAGCAGAATGCTAGCCTTTCCACTCACTTCCTTAAGCGGAATATTGATGACATCGCCCAGATAATAGGGGATAAACGGCTTGACCGCCTCGAATCCCATCACTACCAAGAACCGAGTGATCCATACCCACGCAAAGTCGGGGTATTTCCGCGGGTCGATCCAAAGGGACCGAATGTAGCTGGGCCAGTGAATTGGCGGCTGCTTCTCGGTGAGAGGCGTCTCCTTGATGCCGTAGAAGGTGGCCAGCAGGCTAAGTAGGAGAATCCCCGATACCGCCAAATATTTGACCGTCTCGCTCGCTTCCGATAGGATCAGCCCCATTCCTAAGGCTCCCATCAACGTGCCTACCTGCGTCATCAAGGCGTAGTAGCCGCTCGCGGTGCCGCGTTGGTCACTCGGCACCAAGTCTGGAATCATCCCCATAAACGATCCGCTGGCGACGTTATTGCCAAACTGCACCAGGAGAAAGCCCAGGAAAAACGTTAGCAGCGGGGGATGCCCAAATATTGCTTGCCACTGGCTTGTCGCCCCGGTCAAAGGGAACTTTAGCGACCATGCATAGGCTGCGGCCATCACCATCAATCCCGCGATGTTGACGATCACGCCGGCCACCATAAAGGGTCGACGCCGTCCCCATCGGTGAGTGCAACGATCGCTGAGGGCCCCTACCACCAGCGGTACGGTCAATGCCACCAAAGCGGAAAGGCCCGTGATCAGGCCGAGAACTCCGGCCCGAAACTGGGGCGTGATGTTCCCAATTTGCTCCGGGAGCAAAATGAGCAAAAGTGCCGCCCAGTGAAAATTGGTCCCGAACCAATACGCGTTCATCCGCAGATGGACACCTTTGCTGATGTGCTTTCCCTCGTACGGACTGGGGATGTGATGCGGATGGCCGATGGCCGGGTTAGGAGAATTTGAGGGCGTATTCATAATCTTCCCGGTCATCCAGGTCGTAGGCTAGTTCCGGCGCGCACCCGTATACCGCGGCACCGGTGCAACCAATAATTGACTCCACCTTGCCCAAAACCTGGGGAACGGTGAGCTGACCCAAAACAAATTTGAGCGCGAACATGGGGCCAAGAAGCTTGGCCAATCCAATCGGACTTTTTCGCTGCGCGAAAGCTTGTTCAATGTGCGGTAATGCCCGTCGAAACGCTTCCGACTGCACCCGGTAGGCGCATCCCGCCGTCCACAATCCGTCCGCCAGCCGCATGTAGGTGTTGGTAGTGCCCGGAAATCGCGCCGCAAAGTCCACGCTCTTTATCACGGGCACGGATAGTTCTTGGTTGCCGCAGCGCTTCAAGAAGTCGGCCAAGTGCTGAGTCTTGATGAACGGCAGGTCGGTCGTGACAATCAAAACGAAATCTGCCGCATCGTGGGCCGTAAGGGCCTCCAGACCGTTCAGGATGGTTTGGGGTCCCGAGTTACCGCCGGGCAATTTGTCGGTCGCTCGAGACGCGTCGGGATGGGCCAACACTTCGGCCTCACCGGCAAGCACTACTCGTCGAACGTTGCCCAAGCCGGTTACCGCGTCCAGGGTGGATTCTAGGACCGTTTGTCCACCCACTTTGGCCAGAGATTTGTAGGGGGTACCGAATGCCTTGGCATCGTCCGGTTTTAACGTGCCGCCCGCCGGCAGAAGAACATCAAATGTCAACTTGCCCTGGATTATACGGTGAGAAGCCCAGTGTAGATTGAGGACAGTTCCTACGCCGTTAGCGTAGGATAGGGGGATGGCGCGGAACCCGGGGGACCGGATTTTTGGAATTGAGACCGAATTCGGCACATTGGTCGCAGATGAGACCCTCGGAAGCTCTGAGAATGCCGTTGAGCTGATCAAGGACTACATCTTTTACGAGTTGAAGCTGGGCGCGATCGATATCCATGCCCGGGATGACGTTTTCGAGCCGTCCCACAGTGGCGGATTCCTGATGAACGGTGCCCGGCTTTATGTGGACGCCGTGGGAAGCCACTTGGAATATGCCACGGCCGAGTGCAAAGACCTGAAAGACGTCGTAGCCAATGACCGCGCCGGTCAACGTCAAATTGTCCGTTCCCTCCACGAACTGGGCCTGAATGACGCCATCAAGATTTACAACAACTCGGTGGACCACTTTGGCGGGCATACATTTGGTTGCCACGAGAACTATCTCATCCGGGCCGACGATGATCTGCTGAACAACTCAATGTACTTGTTCTATCCGTTCCTGGTGACCCGGCAGATTTTCTCCGGCGTGGGTCGAGTCGGCGGGCATATTCTGACTACCGGTCGGGTGACTCCAAGTTACGAGGACATGATGGCAAACCCGGTGGATTACATCTGGGTGAGTAACGTTTACGGCGTCATTCCCGACGATAGCGTTGATTTCCAGCTTTCCCAGCGCGCCGATCACATTATCAAAACCATTGCCAGTCGGGTTCGTTTCAATCGTGCTCTCATCAATCCTAAGTGGGAGACGATGTACAGCCACAACGGCATGACCCGCCTTCACTTACTCTTCGGCGAGAGCAACCAGAACGAGTTTGCCTATGCCTTGAAGGTTGGAACTACATCGTTGGTGCTTCGAATGTTAGAGGACGGACGGGTGCCCGAGCGGCTGGCAATTTCGCATCCTCTGCTTGCCCTCCGTGAGGTTTCTCGTGATCCATCTTACAAGTGGCCGGTCGATCGCCAAGCCGGCGGGCCGATTTCGGCGATTAACCTGCAGCGCGAGTATCTCAATCTGGCGATGGCTTACAAGGGGGAAAGCGAGCAGACCGACTGGGTTCTGCGGGAATGGGATGCAATTTTGGACGGACTGGAGAAGGATCCGCTTGCCCTTGGAGATCGGATTGACTGGGTGGCCAAGCGATCGATCGTGGATGATTATCGCCGAGAAGAGGGTCTCACCTGGCAAGACGACGCGTTGCATTCGGTGGATCTCGAATATCACAACATCGACCCGGCTGAGTCTCTGTTTTACGCCTATCAGGACATGGGTCTGACGCGGCGGATTCTGGATGACGTGGATATCACGATGGCGATGACCGATCCGCCCACGAACACTCGAGCCAATGCCCGGGCCAAGCTGGTGGAAAAGGTCATCCAAAGCAAGTCGAGGTTTTACGCGTTCGATTGGAACGGAGTCGCCACCGATCGCCACACCTACGTTGAACTGTCGGATCCGTTCGATCCGAACCTACCGGCATAAAAGGGGTTGGTACGCCAGAGATTAGGGAGTTCCGTGAAGAGAATCGAACTTAGGGTCTTGCGGGTTAAGCGACACAAACGTTACTTTCTTAGGATTTGAATTTCGTACGTATAAGAATAGTTGGGTGTATCCACCAGACGGATTCCGACATTGGCAATGAACAATGGCGTCGTCTCCGACCCAATATTCAACTCCTGAACTCCGAATATATTCAACGCAGCCAATTGGCTGATCACTGATGGCGATTTTGTCGGCGCTGTAAGTCTCACAGATGAAGCGCTGGTTGACGAAAGCCTCAGCCACTCGTTCAAATGGCATCGCCTTCGCCCGGTTCGGCTCGTTTATGTATTTTAGTATCTGAAACAACAGGATGAATGCAACCAGCGCCGTGGTCCATCTTTTCCAACGTCTCGTCTCCAATTTCTGGTCGAACATTCTCTGTACGGATTTCTTTAGGGTGGGCGCGAGCCTAATACCAACTCACCAATTTCTGGTCGTCTCGTTGAAGAGAAACCCAGCTTATCCGGCGTGATCGGACACCGTCTCCGCTGCTTCGAACCATTACATAACGATTTTGAAAAGAACCGTCAGGAAGCAGGCACTTGCATTCGACGACCGCGTCGCTGGTCCCGTAGAAAACCATCAACGGTGACCCGGTCCAGTATGCGAGGCGGGATGAATCGACAGATTCAATGCACCCGAGCGGCTTCTCACTCATATTCAGCTTGTCCGCACTGTACGTGCCGCAGAGGTAGCGCTGGTTAAGAAATGCCTCTGCTTCTTTGACGAATATTTCCTGTTGACCTTCTGCGAGATCGGTTCTAGTGAAGAGGACTAAAATGCAAATTACGACAAAGAGCCCAATCACGTACTGTTGCCAATCCCTTCGGGTCCCTTTCCACCGCATACTGACCGACCGTCCTTCGGAAAGGATACTACCGCTGGGTTCGAGAGATGATTTAGCGGTGGCAACCGATTTACTGCCAGCGTGGTGCCGCCTTCGAATTCCGCCACGGACGGTGATTTTTGCCAAATCTGCCTGCCGATGCAAATTAACCCCGCGCAACTGGTCGGTGAATTTTCGAAAAATTTTGAAACTCTGTCGAAAATCGGTCGCGCCGTTCGAACTACTTACAGATCGCGTTGCGATCCACAGGAAAACCATGAAATTCTTATCACTGATCACCGCCCTGAGCTTTGGCGTGGTTGTCGCATCGGCAGTTCCCAAGGCGACAGATCTTCAATCGCCGGCGAAACAGTTCGTCATCTTCTTTTACGAAACCCCGGACGGGTTCGCGAGCCGCACCGCGGCGAAGTCAACGTCCTACTGGAAGAGCTGGACCAGCTACATCGGTTCGTTGCAAGCCTCGGGCAAAATGGAGTCAGGAGCGGCGCTACTTCCGCCGGCAAATTCAACGGAGAGCGACTCCAAGGGCACCCGCCAAGTTTCGAGCAAAGGAATCCATCTCAGTGGTTACGTCGTGGTGAAAGCGGCAACTCTGGGAGACGCCACCGAAATCGCCAAAAAAAGCCCGGCCATCGCCAGCGGCGGAAAGGTGGAAGTGCGAGAAGTCTTGCCGATGGCGCAACATAAAGGCGGTGCAGAATGACCTATAGTCTCATTTTTTACGAAGCTCCCGCCGACTTCCAAAAGAGGGAATCAGCGGAAGCCGGTGCTTACTGGGGAGCGTGGTCTGCGTACATCGATGACCTTTCCGATTCCGATGTCTTGGTCCGCGGGGTGGGCGCGGGCCTGCAACCGCCTGATACCGCTACGGTCGTGCGAGGCACTCAGATCCACGATGGACCGGTTGCGGACACCCGCGAGCAACTGGGGGGATTTGTGGCCATTAACGTGGAATCACTTGACGAAGCGATTGCTTGGGCAAAGAAAGCTCCGGTCTCGGCCGAGGGGGCGGTAGAAATTCGCCCGGTGCTGTCCCCGCCACAGGAATAATGCCTTCCGGTTGGGAATCGCAAATCACGGCAGCGCGAGGAAAAGTCCTCGCGCTGCTGCTCCATCGCGGCATTGATATTGTGGCGGCAGAAGACGCGGTCGCGATCGCCATTGTGAGTGCGCTTGAGCAATGGAGAAGCCATCCACCCGCCAATCCCGAAGCCTGGCTGATGACCGTAGCCTGGCGAAAAGCCCTTGACCTCAGGCGATCCGACCGCAGATCGTCCCCGTTAACGGATTTGGAATCGGTTGCCGCCCCAGAGAATGAACCCATGCTGGATATCTCGGATCACCTGCCCGATGAACGGCTGAGGCTGTACTTTCTCTGTACCCACCCGGCGTTGGAACCCACGGTTCAGTGTCCGCTGATGCTGCAGCTGGTTACGGGAATGACGGTTGAGCAGATTTCTGCGCTGTATCTGGTGCCCGCACCGACCATGGCCCAAAGACTGGTGCGCGCTAAACGAAAGATTCGCGATGCGGGCATCCAGCCGCGCTTGCCATCGGCATCCGAAGTTCACCAGCGAGTTCCGCCGGTTCTCGACGCTCTTTACGGCCTCTATTTCTCCGAGTGGCAAGGAATTGACAGCCCCCATCAAGCCTTGGAGCTGGCCGAAATTCTTGCTGACTTGCTTCCGGGCGAAGCCGAATGTCTTGGCCTCGCCGCGCTAATTTCCTTTTGCGAATCCCGACGCGATGCTCGGCAAGGTCCCCGTGGCGAATTCATCCCCCTAGATGATCAAGACCAGCGGGGATGGAGCCTTCGCGAGATTGAACGCGCGGAATCCTATCTCGAGCGGGCAGCAAAACTACAAGCGATGGGCCGCTACCAACTTGAGGCCGCCATTCAATCCGCGCACACGCAACGGCTGAGGCAGGGAAGTCCGTCGTGGGCAACCATCGTCCGCTTGTACGATCGATTGCTGATGTACGCCCCCACGGCGGGCTTTGCAATCGGCCGCATCGGAGCCGTACTGAAAGCCGAAGGTCCGGCGGCTGCTATCGTCGAACTGGACCGATTCGAAAGTCTGCACCCGGAGGTCGCGGATAGCTTTCAGCCATGTCTCGTCACTCGCGCGCATTGCTTGTGGCAGCTTGGTCAGTTTGAGGAGGCCAAGACGTACGCGCGAAGAGCGCTTACCTTGACCAATTCTGAATCTGAGCAAACATACCTTCGAATGAAATTCGAGGCGTAAGGATAATTACGCAATCGAGTCCGCGAGTTCTGATGTGGCCCTCGTGAACGGGTTTGAGAGATAGCATCGGGCCTCACTTTCGATACGGCGCGAGTAACTAACTCCGTTTTGCGACCGGTGCTCAACTTGCGCGAAGGCTTCACCCAGAGTAGCGGTACAAGCAGTACCTAAGTCCGGTCATCTCTACTTCGCTTTCAAAGACAAATCCAACCGCCTTCGCGACTCGCTCCGAATTTGCCATTGCCGGACCGATCAGGCAAACGGCTCCCTTCAGACTTTGTGCATTCCCGATTGCTCGAATACTCTCCAACGCCCACGCTCGTCCAGCAAGGCAGCGATCGAAAGCGTAGGAAAGCACCCGCTCTGGTCGACCATCAATCTCAATCTCGGCTAGTGTTACGATTCCTAGGCCGCAGCCATCTTCGGCCGAGCGGGTGAACCACAGTGACAATGATGGCTGGCGAATCCACTCCGCTAACGCCTCTCGGGAGCGGAGATCCGGCCAAAACCGCATGATGTGTGAACGCGAGATCACCCGCCAAATTGCGTCCAGCTCTTCCGGCCCGGCCGGAATTTGCTGCGCGGAGCTTTCATTAATGGTGAGTGTCATGAATGGTTATCGCTATGCGGTCTGAGTGAAAATTTCGGCCCCTGATCCGAGTTATCGAAGCATCTTTTTCAGCGCCTCGTCGATGCGGCGCGCCATGACCCGGTAACCGTCCTGCGTAGGGTGAAGGAAGTCACCCATCGTGGAAGCAGAAATGGAGCCATCGGGCTGTAGCAGTTCCGCTCCGAGATCCAGGTGCTCGACACCGGAAATCCGGGCGAGTTCTCGATTCACGTTCGCCACCGCGGTTCGATCCGGAGAATCTGCCTTTTCGCCGCGCGGTAGGACGTTGAGAAGAAGAATCTTCGCCTTGGGATGGCGAGAACGGATCGATTCGGCAATCGCCCGTACTCCGTCCCCGATCTCGGCGGGGGAATTGAATCCGATGTTGTTGGTACCAATCAGCACGACGATCGCTTCAGGATGGATGCCATCAATTTCTCCCTGTTCAATGCGCCAGAGAACATTTTCGGTTCGATCCCACCCAAAGCCAAGGTTTGCCGCTCCCCAGGGTTTCAGATAAACGTCCCAAATGGTGCGGCCCGTCGGCGGAGTATTGTCTCCCGGTCCCAGCGGCGCACCGCCCCACCGGTGCGTGATGGAGTCACCGATGAACACAACCTTCGGGTTTAGGGCGCGCAGGGAAGTGAGGACGAATTGGTGCCGAGAATCCCAGTCGTAGAGGGCGAAATCCCGGTTATGGGTCACCGGTACGACCGCGCTATTCATGGGGTTATTTTGGGTGATCGGTCGGCGCCCGATCAATTTTGAAAGAGTCGGTTCCATGGCCATGGCCCAAAGGCGATAGCCGTACGCCATCGGGTGCAACTTGTCGGGCATCACGGAATCGGGAATTTCTCCCTTCTGGTCTAGAAACACGGGACCGATGTTTAGGTAGGTGACCTGTGGCAATTTCGTTTTTGCCAAGATGACGTTGACTTCGTCGACGGCCTTTCGTTGCGCCGATCCAACGGTGGCGCGGGGGAAAACCCCCATAAGCAGAATTTTGGCTTTCGGGAGTTTCGCGTGGACTCTGTTGGCCACCGCAACCACGCCTTCGGCGATTTCGGCTGGCGTGTTAGATCCCACGTTGTTGGTGCCGATCATGATTTCAACCACCTTGGGATTGATGCCGTCCAACTCACCGTTATCCAGCCGCCAAAGCACGTGCTGCGTGCGGTCGCCGCTAATGCCGAGATTGAGGGTCCGCGAGTCACCGAAGAATAGATCCCACGTGTCCTTTCCCCGATTGTGGAAGCCATCTCCAGTGTCTGGCTGGCCGCCGAAGGCGTGGGTGATGGAATCACCAATGAGGACCAAGTCTACGTTCCCCTGCTGGGCGCGTTGCACCATCGCCCGGTGTCTCCCCATCCACCAATCGTTATTGATCGGGGCCGGGACCGTGGCCGTGTTGACGGCTGCCATCATCATCGAGAGCGTGGTGAGAATCACGCTCCGAAGAATACAGCAATCAGTACTTGACGGTGGCGAGCGCGGCCTTCACGATCTTCTCCACCGACGGCAGAACGAACAGTTCGAGGGGTTTGACCCATGGCACGGGCGTATCTAGGCGAGTAATTCGAACGGGCGGAGCATCTAGGAGATCGAATGCTTTGGTCGTGACCCGACTGATGATTTCACCGGCAAACCCACAGGTCATCGGCGCTTCGTTGACCACGATGATTCGATTCGTCTTCGCCAGCGACTGGAAGATGGTCTCTTCGTCCAGCGGAACCAACGAACGGATATCGATCACTTCTGCCGATACCCCCAGTTTGGTTAGCTCTTCCGCGGCGGCAAGGCAGTGGTAAACGTTTTGGCCATAGGAAACAAGCGTGATGTCTGATCCTGACAGGCGGACAGCGGCCTTGCCTAGCGGAACGGTGTAGTCCTCCTCCGGCAAAATTTCGGCGATTTCGTTCTTTCGGTACAGCTCTTTCAGCTCAAAAAATATGGTTGGATTCCCATCTCGAAGACACTGTTTTAGGAGCCCCTTCGCATCGTATGGCGTGCTCGGACACACCACGCGAAGGCCGGGAGAATTACAGAACCAAGCCTCATTCATTTGGCTATGGTAGAGCGCACCGCCGCCATAGGCTCCCGCCGGGCCGCGAACGACCACCGGAATATTGACTTCGCCGGCAGTTCGGTAGTGATAGGTCGCCATCATATTGACGATCTGGTCAAAACCGCACGAAATGAAGTCGATGAACTGCATCTCGGCCAT
>Ga0114959_10000731_pt1 | contig 30665 bp, 24 predicted proteins | sample C_130625_EF_Meta_FD_87317 | JGI IMG/M metagenome (GOLD analysis project Ga0114959, IMG submission 87317) | Freshwater microbial communities from Lake Croche, Canada to study carbon cycling - C_130625_EF_MetaG | ecosystem: Environmental > Aquatic > Freshwater > Lake | place: Lake Croche, Canada... | reverse complement strand
TAAAAGTGTAAAATTTGGTTGATTGTTGTATTTTATTCAATGCTATTATGCTAATAGAATAATTGTATTATATATAATTTATTTTATGGTGTGGAAATAAAACCAGATCTACCTAACCCTATCTTGGACGAGACCCATCAATAAAAAGTCTTGTCCAAGACTGAATGTGTAAAACAGAACAACAAGTGATTCCTTTTATTTCGCAAAAGACCACTCTCGCGCAATTCCCGAAGCCATATCTCTTGATATAGCCCCATCACCACCACCAATGTTTGCAAACACTCCCTCGCCATATACATATCGAAGTTTTTCCCATGTTGCGTCATGATACCAGCGTTCAGGCAATTGGTAAGATTTATTGTTATATTCAGAAGATGTTTTTAGACGCTCACATGCACCTCGAATATCTGATTCGTCGATGTTGACATCGATACGAGAGAGCAAATTCTGGACCAAATTAACCAATGTGGGTGTCTGGTACAAAATCTCCTTTAGTTTTTCGAGAAGTTCATCGCGTTTAGCATCCTCGTCGATTTTCTTTGGGCCGACGTGGCCTTGAAATCCGAACAAATTATATACTCTTTTTTGATCTGCCACGGTGACAAATCCATTATTTGGGTCGACGCGCTCTGTTCGCGTCTTGGGCGGAACCCGCGTTTTTGTAATAGGATTATAATATTTAGTACTTTTCAAAACATAAAACATCGGCCGGATATAACTATTGCGAATGATTGCAACATAGTTGTCCGTGTTTCCCGACGAATGGATGGTCAAATGTTGCTTTAAATCGGCCTTTGGTGAACCGGATCTTGGAAACAACGTTCTGGCAATTGTGCCCTCTAGACCGGCCAAGAAATAGGGATATTTTTTATAGGGATTTCCTAGACTTCTTACCTTTTTTACCGCCATATCTACTTTACGTTCGGTTTTAGCAATAGGAGCCGATGCTGTGTCTTTCGCGAGAGCCGTCGCGAAGTGCTGAGACACGGATGAGTCCCAATCCTCAATCTCATCATCCCAGTTATCCAAAACTGGCATGATCACTTTTGTTGCGTTCATCATTGTTACTGTTATTCATTTGGTACGCTCCAACGGAATCGAAAAAAGAGGGTCATTTTTGACCAAAAACGGAATTCCTGAACAAAGGTTTCGAAAAAAGGTCGAAATGGACGCAAAATTGATTCGTCTTTTTCGATTATAATCTAAAACACCTAACCAACAACAAGTAACCAAACGTTCCCCAAACCAACTTCCAGACCCACACCCAAATCAATCATGGCAACTTCCGTTCCCGTCATTGTCCCCGTCGATGCAACTGTCTCCGAGAAGGTCAAGGCTCCCAAGAAGCCGACCCTTTCTGCCAAGTATGACAAGTTCTTGATCTTCGGATATTCGATTGTTACCCAGATGCAGGCGCGCGGCATGATCACCGATGATATGATCGAGCCCGCCTTCAACATGCTGAACCTTTTCGGCACAGTGGATGAGCAAACCGAGTACTATAAGTCAGCATTCGATGGATTCAAAGACGCGAAGAAGACCATGCGTAAGTATATTCAGCAGAAGAATAAGCCCCCAAAGGCGGCCAGAAAGCCTCGTGCCCCGAAGGACGAGAATGCCGAGCCGAAGGAGAAGAAGCCTCGCGCCAAGAAGACCGTCCGTGTCTCCGATGATACTAAGAACGATCTTATTGGACAACTCGTCGCCGCTGCCACGACTCCCGATGTCATTCCTGCCGTTGTCGCGCCCGCATCAGATAATGTCGTATCGTCTGATGCCGAGACGAAGGAGAAGAAGCCTCGTAAGCCCCGTGCTAAGAAGGCCGATGCCGTCGCCGAAGCTCCTGCACAGGCACCCGCTCAAGTAGATGCCGCGCCTGTTGCTGCAGAGCCCAAGCAGACCAAGCCAAAGGCGAAGAAGGAGAAGAAGGTTGCCGAGCAAGCACAAGCGCCAGCAGAAGCTACAACGACGGAGGACTCTAAGCCAAAGGCGAAGGGCAGACCCGCTAAGAAGGCTCAAGTGCAAGCACAAGCGCCTGCTCCTGTGCCCGTGACTACACAAGAGTTGGCTGAAGAGGATGACGACGATGAGGAGATCCAGACTCGTGAGATGATCCTGAACGGTAAGCAGTATCTCGTCGACGGCGATAACAATGTCTATGATTATAGCACTCACGATCAGATCGGTACCTACAACGCCGATACCAAGTCTATTGTCGCATAAATACATAAATAAAAATAAACCAAAAATAAACCAAAAAAAAAGGGGTAAAATCCCCTTTTTTTTTATTTGGCCACGCGTCATTTCTCGATATATTACTCATTTCCCGATATATTAGTCATTTCCTGATATATCACTCATTTACCGATAACTATAATTAGAGACCTTTATCGATAAATGGGTGAAGAGCTTGGACAAGGGGCTTGGACAAGGGGGTTGGACAAGGGGGTGGCCGGGTTGGCTGCGTTGGCCGGGTTGGCTGCGTTGGCCGGGTTGGCTGCGTTGGCCGGGTTGGCCGGGTTGGCCGGGTTTACTATCTTGGAATTAATTATATATTCCAAGCATTTACAATAAACCTGTAGCAGTTCATATTTATCCTCATTAGATGAATGCATAATAGAGTATAAATCTTCATCGCTCAAACTACGAAAAAATCGAATATCATCCTTGATCCTTTGAAGACGTTCAGATTCTATAGGTCGTGTTATAATAATGGCGGATTTGTAATTGCGATCGATGAGAAGATCTATGATCCGAACCAATCTTGGATCAATGGGATTGATATTATGTGACATAGTCTATATATATTATTACAAATATATAGACCATTTCCAAGATTTTATTTCTTGGACTTTGATTTACGAAGGTTTCTACGATTCGTCTTCTTTTTCATAGTATGTCTTTTCTTGGACGCACCACGTTTAACAAAACGTTTGCCACCGGTTTTTTTTACACCACCACCGGCACCGCCAGCATCAACAGAACCAGAATTAGAAGAGGATAACACCTCATCCATAGCTTCAAAAACATTTGCAATATTCTCGGCGATATTATCAACTCGAGCTACTTTAATAGGGGGCGTGTCTTCGCCAGGTTCATCCCTTTCGCGCTTAGATCCGACCAAAGAATCCTGTGAGTAATCCTGTGACAGTCCGCTTATCTGGGATGAAGGATCGTTAATATCAACATCGGCCGGAACAACGTCCGGAACGGACTTACCGACGGCAACATCTTCCAAGTCATCAACAGATACAATGCGGGATGCAGCAACTGATTCAGCAATGGTTGACGTCGACGAAGAAGTCGAAGCCTCGTCATAGGGCATACCGGATAAAAATAAATATGTGAATATCTTTGCCGTCTTTTCTAATATAGGCTTCAAATATTCCGTATTCAACGTTTTTGCCAATTGGGCATTTTTATCAACACTCGCCTTTAATTTGGCCGCGCCAACTTTTTCACCAACTGTCGGACTCAATCTAGCCTTGATAGATTCAAGACGTTGCACCACATTCGCATTTATCTTTCCAAGATTATCATTGATATATTTATTTAAAAATCCGACGATGAATTCGCTGGTCAATCCATAGGATAAAAGGAGATCCACCAATAGATTGATATTATCGACAGTTAATTCACTGCCGGCACCCACTGCTAGATTTGATAAATATTGTATAGCTCCTTGAAAAAAGGAGCGAATTAATTGGTTCGTCTCTGAACCACCCATCAAATTCACACCACTAACATATGCAGCCAATAATGCAATAATCAAATCCTTCGGAATGTTATATTCTTTGATAAGATTCGATAGTCGAACAACAAACAGATAAAATGTTGAATATTTCAATTCAAATGATTCTCCTGTCGAATCCGCAATATAAACAGGTTCATTAACTGGATCAATGATCGAGGCATTGCGTCTCTCATCTTCACCCGCCAATATTAATGATCTTATTTCACCTGCTCCTAATCGTACAACAGGCACAGAATTCATAATTAAACTATAAATTATAGATATATTTTATTCGTCATCGATCGAATATCATAAAAATTGATTCCCGTGACAATTCAATGATGATGCAATAATTAACAAAATGTCCAAGATTCATTTATCACCCGAACAACGATACGCATTCGATAAATTCAAGGCCGGAGAGAATTTATTTATCACCGGTCCAGGAGGGACAGGAAAGACCCGACTCATCGAACTATTTGTAGAATATGCGAAAAGTCAAAACAAACAAATCCAAGTATGTGCCATGACCGGATGTGCATCGGTTTTGCTAAATTGCGGGGCACGTACTCTACATTCTTGGTCAGGAATCAAATTGGCTAAAGGTCCAAATCATAAAATCATCCAAGATGTTCAAAAATCCCGACAGCATAGTAAGAACTGGCGCTCCACTCAAATCCTCATTGTCGATGAGGTTAGTATGATGTCACATAAAATCTTCGAAATCATCGAAGAAATCGCACAAAACACACGTAAATCATCAGCCCCCTTCGGAGGGATCCAGGTCATATTCACCGGCGATTTCTTTCAATTACCACCCGTCGGAACACCCGGTGACCCCGCGACCGAAATGTTTTGTTTCGAATCCCCCAAATGGTCCAAGATCTTCCCCCAAAACCAATGCATCGAACTCACCACAATCTTCCGTCAGACTGACCCGCTCTATAAAGAAATCCTGTTACAAGTACGTACGGCGACGCTCACGCCAGAAAATACGGAGATACTAAAGGCCCAAGTGAATCGAACATTTGATCCGGAAAAATACAACGGGTGTTATCCGACCAAACTTTTTCCGACAAGAGCCAAGACGGATTTCTTGAATAAATCGATGTTTGAGCGCTTGGACGGAAACGAATATCAATTTACAATTAAAACCAAGACCGACTGTAAAATGTTCTTGGATTCTTTCAAAATGCTCACCCCAAAAGAAATCGCTGCATCCGAATCACTATCCCAACAAGAGATCGAATATGAAATCCAACTATTGATGGCCGGCGCCTCTTATGACGAAATCCAGACACTAAAAATCGGCGCCGTAGTGATGTGTACGGTGAACCTAGATATGGATAGAGGAATCTGTAACGGTGCTCAGGGAAAAATCATCGAGATGGTAGAAACAAAGGATAAAATGACAGGTCTCTCGACGACGGTTCCGCTGGTCCGGTTCGCAAATGGCCAAACCTTACCCATTCATATCCATTATCGACAATCACCGGATTATCCGGCCATAGCGGTTGGACAAATTCCGCTCATTTTAGCATGGGCACTGACGATCCATAAAATTCAAGGCGCCACACTCAATATGGCGGAAATTGATGTGGGGATCCAGATTTTCGAGAACGGACAAACCTATGTAGCATTATCCAGAGTACAAAGCTTGGATGGACTCTACCTAAAGGCATTTCAGCCACAGCGTATCCGTGCGGATGAACGCGCGCGTGCATTTTATAAAACAATTCCGAAAAGAGAGTATATAAAAGATGAAGAACCTGTAACTGATTTTACGAAGTATGCTTATAATCCCGAACCAATAGAAACAACGACAAAAAAAATCAAACTATAGCTAGTAAAGATTTTCAGGTTCGAGATTATAACTACAAAATTATAAAACATACTCGAAAACGCTGCACACGACAAAATATTATACTTTTTAATTGATATAAACCAATCCTCTGTATAAGAGGTAGAGTACCCCGTGTCACATAGGATCAACATGAAAGAGCCTGAAAATATTTTTATTGAGACGGCGACAGCGCCGGCAAAACGAACGAAACCAAAGAAAATAGAAACCTGTCAAATTTGCGACGAACAATATAATAAGAGTACGAATAAAAAAGTGGATTGTCCATATTGTGAGTTTGGCTCTTGTCGCAAATGTTGTGAGACATATATTTTAGGTGAGACACTACCGAAATGCATGAGTCCATCCTGTGGAAAAACTTGGACGCGCAAATTTTTGGTGGATACCTTTACCAAGAATTTTGTGTCCAAGACATTGAAAGAGCATCGTGAGAATATATTATTTGATCAGGAACGCGCACTCTTACCTGCGACACAAATCATCGTGGAACAACAAATCCAGAGAGAAAAGTTGGCGAAACGTATACATGATATCGATATGGAAATACGGAAATTGAAGCGCTTACGATATGATATTTTTAATAATTTTCACCAACATGCGGATCAAGGATCTACGCCAGCACAAGAACGCCGACAATTTATCCGAGCTTGTCCGGATGGTGAGTGTCGCGGGTTTTTGAGTAGTCAATGGAAATGTGGAATCTGTGAAAAGTGGACCTGTCCAGATTGCCATGTAATCAAGGGTGAAACTCGCGACGAAGAGCATACATGTAACCCCGATGATTTGGCCACCGCTCAATTACTCGCCCAAGATACGAAGCCCTGTCCTCAATGTGCCACCGGTATTTTCAAGATAGAAGGTTGTGATCAGATGTGGTGTACACAATGCCATACCGCATTTAGTTGGCGAACGGGTCGTATTGAGAGTAATATACACAATCCACATTATTATGAATGGATGCGAAGAACGGGCGGACAAATGCAGCGTAATTATGGAGATATACAATGTGGACGTGAATTGAATCACCATTTTGCGGATGATTTGAGGCGAACATTAGATCGAAAAATGCGACAGCGACCAGATGAGGTTATCAACTCTATATCAAAACGCGCGTCGTATATAATCGAGTCTATTATTCATTTACGACAGGCTATTATCCCCGAATATCGTGTCGACCATGTGCAAAACAATGAGACTCTGCGAGTTATGTATATGCGTAACCAAATTGACGAGACTGCATTCAAGGTAAGACTACAGCGTGATAATAAGAAATATGAGAAACGGCGTGAAATTTTTGAGGTACTACAAATGTTTATAACAACCGCCACAGATGTATTATATAGATATTCAAATGAGATAAAAGATTGTGTAAATGGTGAAGAAATAGAAAAGATAGAAATATTAGATGAAGTAGATAGATTAGTAGACTATGTAAATGAATGTTTGGTAGATGTATCAAAGACATATGCGACGGTGGCAAAACGTATCAAGATGAGATCAGATAAGGATCGAAGTGAACGTGGACATCGGATTTATAATCCGGTATTATGGTAGTCGGTATTTTATTAGCATAAATGATAATAAAATATATTTTATAGATATTTTTGTCGAATCAATGGATCATCGGGTATCATAGCGGAATCATTTTTAATCGCGACACTTTGTTTAATTATGGGTGTTGTTTTTTGATCAGAAGTTGGCGTTTTTTGATCAGAGGTTGGTCTTGATGTTGGCTCTTTCTTATTATCATAAATATCCAGTATTTTACGAACAACCGGGCTCCGTTCGATGTCTTGTTCGGCCATTTCGACTATATGAATCTGATTATCGCCATTTTTACCTTTATAGCTACCAATTCTTTGTATTAAATCAGAAAGTCCATTCACGCCATTACGATCACTCTGCTGTAAATCACCGGTGATTACCATCTTGGACCGGTCTCCTATACGCGTGGTCAATGTTTTCATTTGATTTGGAGAACTATTTTGCATTTCATCTGCAATAATGAATGCATCTTTAAATGTACGCCCACGCATAAAGGCAAGCGGGGCAATTTCAATGACGCCATTATATAACATGGAATCTATTTCCTTTTGCGAATAAAATTCACGTAAGACATCAAAAATAGGCCGAGTCCAAGGATCCATTTTGGAAATGATGTTACCCGGTAAAAATCCGAGATCTTCATCTACCGAAACAATGGGTCGCGTCAGAATGATTTTCTGTATCATTCCTGCATTTAATTCTTGGACAGCAGTATTACATGCAAATAGTGTTTTGCCCGTTCCAGCAGGGCCAATGCAAAATAGGATAGACAAGTGAGGATCATTAAGGAGCTTAACATAAAGCTCTTGGTTGGAAGATCGCGGTTGGATATATGAATGAGGAATGGTAATCGTCTCACTGTCAATCACTTTGTGTGATTTTTTAGGTGGTCGTACTTTAGCTGAATCAAATGTTTTGATTTTACGCGTTTGTTTGCCATGAATAATAACTACTATGTGAAGTAGGAAAAAGAGCGAATATGCCCAATACCGCATATACTATTATCATAAGGAAGGGTGTTTAATTTGTTTGTAAATTATATTATCTTTGTATAATATAACTATATAATCTATATAAAGAATAAAACATATATAATATGTCTACGAATTGTATCGAACAGCAATAAATATAAGATACACGCAGTCTGCCTATCATGTGCATTCGTAGCTCAATTGGTTAGAGCATCGGTCTTATGAGCCGAAGGTTGGGGGTTCGATCCCCCCCGAATGTAAATTATGCTACACGCAAATAAGGACCAACCGTCCATGTAGCAAACAGCAATAAAAATATAAAAATGGTAGAAGATATTGATTTGAGAATAGAATCAATATAAGTTTGGCAAGGTTGCCCGAGTGGTCTAAGGGGGCAGACTTAAGACCTGCTGATGCGAAATCGCGAGGGTTCGAACCCCTCACCTTGCAATAACAAATGGTCACGTGTCAGTGTGACCGCTATCTGCTTCGTTAGCACAGTCGGTAGTGCGTTCGGCTGTTAACCGAAAGGTCACAGGTTCGAGTCCTGTATGAAGCGAAAAACGAAAGTTTTTATTACCAATTTTGGTAATAAAAATGAAATGTCAAATTATCAATTTGAATATAATATTAGTAGATTAAACGAATGCATTTTATATCTGGCATAATATAAAGATGAATAAAAAAGAGATCCGATTGATTGGACAAGGAACTTATGGTTGCGTATTTAAGCCGGAGATCCTATGTAAGACGGGAGAACCAGGATCGGTAAAATATTTAACAAAATTACAGGTGGCTGATAATTACGAAACCGCCGAAGCCAATATCGGAAAAAGGGTTCAACAAATTCCAAATTATCAGTATTTTTTTGCACCCATCTTGGAGACATGTGATGTAAAGAGAGATGTGATTAAAAAAACGAAAGTAGAAAGATGTATGGCAATTAAAAAAAACTCCACGAGATTAAAATCCGCAAAATTAAGGTATGTAGGGGATTTGACATTTGGTGATTATTTTTACTCGCTCTTGTATAAGAGCACAAAAAAATATATAGAAGTTTTGCCTCTTATGCATTACTATTTATTGAATAGTATTCAATTATTGGTGGATAAGGGTATAGTTCATTTGGATTTGAAAGAAGATAATATAATATATGATTCGACGAATGATGTGATGATTATTATTGATTTTGGTTTTGCCACATTTGTCGAGGATTTGATTGCAAGTAAGTACGTGAATACGACATCCCCCTTTTATATATCTCCAAAGATTTATGATGTTTGGTGCATTGAAATAACGATCATGTTTTATATTAGTAAATTCATACGAGATGTAGAGGCACCAACGGGATCATATCGCGTCGACAAAAAGAGATTTAAGCAAACGATAGAACACATGGACATAGAAAGATTGAAACAAATATGTAGAGTATTTGTCCAAGAAAACAATGTATTTAAACTACCCTGTTTTACTAAGAATATAAAAGATAAATTCGAAACGATATTACAAAAATGGGTGGAGAGTTTCAATGGAAAAACATGGGTCCATTTATGGGAAACATTATATGCTACACATAAATCTTGGGATAATTATAGTTTAACTATACTTATTTTATATGAATTATCCCAGTCCATATTAATAGTAGACGATCCAGATAACGACATATTTTTGTCCAAATATATACAATTACTTATCGAAACTATAACACATGAACCTGGTACTCGCTCAACCCCAAAAGAATTGGCAAACTCCATAAAAAATATATTCTCAAAAATCGATCGAGATGAATATAATAGGACATTGACTGGTATAAACGCCAAGAAAACAAAACAACTATTGGACCAAATAAAACATAAAAAACGGCAACATACGCTGGATCAATTGGAAGAAGATGCACAACTGAGAACAAATTTTCAGCGGTTTAAAAAGAAAGATGCATAGATTCATATCTGGGATGATATAAAATTTTTTGAATCGTTTGAATATCCTTTGATAAGGAAGGTGTTTGTCCAAGAACGATATATTGAACGTAGTGTGTTTCTATATCATCTAGTGCGCCTTTTAATAAAATTAATGCATCAGGAAGATTTGATTTACCAATATTGGGTGAAATATGTTCCAATATGATTTTTACCTGAGAAACTAGATCGTCACAATATTCCAGATTAATCCAAACGGGTTTATGTCCTGCAAATAAAATTCGTTTACCAGAAGAACTGGAAGTTATAAAGATACAGGCATAGCCAATAGCGTCCAAGAAAGAAGAACTCATTGTACATGAATCACAAGATAAAATAGGGAGATAATGTTTTTTATCAGATAAGAAGGTGCGTATCCGATAGGTTTTCATTAAATGAATCCATGTGTTATTAATACGCGTTGTTTCCTCTATACAATTATTTATCGCACAATCAATGGCGCGACGTATGATGCAACTTAATGATAAAGATAACGTGAAATTGGATTCACCGTATATATATTTTGTTTTAAATGAATTTCTAGAAAACAAACATAGATTATCAAAATAATCCCCAAAATTTTTACCACAAAGAATACGCCTCCTGTCGGTCGCATCCAAAATTTGGAAATCGCGCGTTTGATTAAATAATACGTTCCAATATTTTTGCATCGATAGTTTGTTCACATTCGTAGGACATATATTATCCCATTCGCCTGCACATTGATAAACTTCTATGACACCGATTGCTTTAGATAGAGATGAAAAAATCTGACGATACTCTTTTTTACATTTATTCAGTGCCCGTTTATATTGTTCATCGGTATTTGCAGAAAGAAGAATATATGGCCGGTTCGCCCAAGACCATTCCAACAGCATGGAATTATATAACCAAGCATTATGGGAACCCTCTCTTGGAACCCATTTGGCCGCATTGGATAAAATCATAGTATCAGGCGTTTTAGTATATTGTTCCCAATCCTGTGATAATTGTCTATTCATGAGTCCTATTGCACTTTGAATAAGCGGATGTATAACAGAGTTATATTTTCTGTATATATACTCACATAAACCAGGAACATCTCGCCAAGATCCATAGGAATATTTTTTATTCGTTTTAACTAAATCTGATAATGCAATAACCGTTAGCGCTGGGTAATATTTATACCAAATATCTAGTATTCGGTAAGTGAGTTGTCTCTGTCCAAGACCCCATCCTATATCACGAACATAGGCGATGAGTGAATATAATAATTGCATTCGGTCATCAGTGTGATCCATAGGAAGAATAGATAAAAGATAATCAATCTGTTGCTCGATGACCAGAAGATTTTTCTCTACTTTGAAATCGAGAGTATGTAAATCATTCCATATATGTAATATTTTATCATCACATAGCAACTGTAAAGTGTTTTTAGGGAAATCTGAATCCATCTAACTTCTATTTTTAGAAGTGAACTTTTTATTATCTTTATAGTGATCAATAATTTTGACACGTTTATATGTTTTCTTTCGTTCAATGCAATTACTTTTCAAACAGCTTCTCAATAGCGGAATAACAGATGGTTGAATGAGAGTCATTTCACGAAATAAAAACCAAATGGAATTACAGGAATGGAAAATGAATATGGAGGATGGAACATGAATGTTTCCAAGAACGGGGATTACCTTCAAAAAATCAGTGAAACCAGTCGAATCTTTGGCATATCCATATAATTGACAGGGTTCAATGGTAACAAAATAACCAAGAATTTCTTCCAATTTATATCGTCTCTCGTTATATTGTCGTTTCTGCTGCATAATTTCGATAAGTTTATTTTCAGATAAGAAACTATTTTGTCCATCCGCCGATAACTCCAGTGGATATATTTCACAGGTTACTTTTTCAATTCTATGATGTGTATTAACATATAGAAAACAAATTTTAATCTGGTCTAAAGGTTTACAAATAGGCATATCAAACATATTCGTGTATTCTTCTGTCCAAGAAAGATCCAATTCATCCATTTATTCTATTCAAATAAGTATTTTGAATATTCTAACCGAAATAATGGCTGACCGATATGAGCTATATTATATAATGAAACGAGACGAAAAAGAAGTGGTAGGTAGATGAGAACATATTAATTATATGAGAGAATGAATATAAAGAAAATACCTGCTGTTAATATGTATCACAACCGCGCATTTTATCTTATATTCGTTTAATAAAAATCAAATTTTCATGAAGAATGTTACGTGATACAGTACCCAATAAAATTGAATATATAAAAATAAAAATTATATGTTCAATAATAAGCACCATCTAAATATAAATTATGCATCCCTCGTATTAGTAAAAATACAACATTGAATTATATTCGAGACACCATGTTACGTTTAGACATAGGTAAAATAAAAAAGATATCGGAACAGGAATTGCGATCAGAAGTTGATTACAAGCACATTTTACACCTTTTCTCATTGAAAATGCCCATTTTTATATGAGTGAGCTTAGTTTTATAAACCATTTTAGATTATTTATATTAACAATAAAAATTTTATATTTTTTGATGTTTTCATCAAATTATGAAATTTTTATTAAAATATCATTGAAATAATCTAAAGCATTTTTAATTGCTTGATCCATATTAAAATATTTATAATTAGCAAGTCTTCCTATAAAGTGAATATTATTTTTTTCCTCATTTTTTGCTAAAACTCTATATTTTTCATAAAGTTCTAAATTTTTATCATTTAGTATTGGATAATATGGTTCGCCTATATCACAAGAATATTCTTTTGAAATTATTGTATGTTTTGATTTTTGATTTAAACTATGTTTATATTCTGTTATTCTTGTAAATTTTTCATCTAAATTGGGGTAATTTACTTGTCCATGTGTTTGATAATAATTTACATTCATATATTTTTCAAAAATAAAATTAATACTTCTATATTCTAATTTTTCATATCCTAAACTTTGAAAGTACGCATCGATTGGTCCTGTGTATATTACTATTTTGTCTTTAGGAATAATATTTTTTATATCAAAAAAATTAATTGATAATTTTAATGTAATATTATTGTTTTTTAATAAGTTTTCAAAAAAATTTGTATATCCTTTGTGCGGTAATGCCTGATATTTATCACTAAAATATCTATCATCAAAATTTTTTCTTAATGGTATTCTACTTAATACTTCTGGTTTCAAATCTTCCGGATATTTATTCCATTGTTTAAATGTGTAATTTTTAAATATTTTATCATATAATTTTTCACCAACAAGTGATGTAGACATTTCTTTACCATTTGTTATGTTTTCATATTTCATTTGATTTTTTGACAACCATTCATTCATCTCATTTTCATCTTTAATATTTTCACCACATAACATATTTACAGTTGTGATATTAACTGGTATAGGAACTATTTTACCATCAATGTTACCAACAACCTTATGTTCATATCTTTCCCATTTGTCAAATTTATTTATATATTCCCAAACATAATCACAATCTGTATGAAAAAAATGCGGACCATATTTATTTACTAGTATTCCTGTGTCTTCGTCATAAAAATCATAACAATTTCCGCCAATATGTTCTCTTTTATCAATAATAAGAACTTTTTTATTTAATATGGATGCATATCGTTCTGCTATTACTGAACCGCTTAATCCGCAACCTACTATAATTACGTCAAAATTGTCAAATTCAAAACTCATATAATATATATGAGTGAAATAATACTTGTAACTCCTACGTATAAAAATCCTAAAAGGGTATTTTTTATAGGTGAATGTATAAAAGTGTTTAGCAATATACAAAATTTAATATGGATTTTATGTGAAGATGCTGATGGTATTGACAATGAAATAAATGAAATGTTATCAAAAAGTGGTATAACATATAAATATTTATCATTTGGCCCAACAAAGGATAAAGGAAATGAACAAAGAAATTTTTGTTATGAATATATAGTAAATAATAATATAAACGGAATAATATATAATGCGGATGATGATAATGAGTACGATATAAAATTATTTGACGAAATAAAAAAAACCAAAAATATAAGTATATTTCCAGTAGGGAATTTAGGAGGACCAACTGGTATCGAACGACCTATTATACAAAATGGGAAAATATTGTATTGGGATGCTGATTGGTGTTCTAGAAGATTTCCAATAGATATGGGTGGGTTTGCTTTTAATTCTAAATACTTGTATAAAAAAAAGTTGGAAAATAAAAAGTTATGGGACCATTGTGGACTCGGTGGCGAAAGCGAATTTATTAATTATATTACTAACAGTGACGAAGATTTAGAATTTTTATGTGATAATTGTAATGTGTGTTATGTTTGGCATAATGAATTACATAATAAAATATAAAATGGGCGTTTTAAATGAGAAAAGGTGTAATAACCGTTTTATTAGATTCATCTAAACCTAGCGGTAAGTAGTAGAGCTAAGTAGAAGTTACCTACAATTATCATTCTGTTAATAAAAATAGTTTAAAATAATATTTTTTATTAGCATATATGCAGTCAGACCAGTTATATATCTCCACTACAATCATTACTTATTTTATTTCTAGGTAACTTCTACCTACCACTAGTAAGTAGAACCTACCCTATTTTAATTTATTTCAATAAATAAAATAGTTATTGAAATAACTCCAGTGCATTTATCGTAACAAAATTATAATCATTAAAATACCATTTATAAAAAGGTAGATTCTACTTACCACTATCTAAACCGCGTGCTCAGTATGTGCATGATAGATTGAGTGTAGGGAAAAATGTAAAAATAGTATATGATGCTCCATGTTATTAGTTACTGATAAATCAAAGATGAATCGAATTATCTATTTTGATAATATGAATTTCAAATATTTATCTAATACAAAATTACCAGTTAAATGGTTTATATTTTTACTACTAAATATATGAAATTCATGTTTTAATGCGTAATTGATTTCTTGAGTGAATACCTCATCAATGTTTCCATAAACAGTTCTACATTGTACCAATTCTTCTTTTAATTTATCTTTTACTGTGAGTAAATATTCTAGACGATGTTTAAGACGAACTGCATCTTTATTTTTTGTTTGTATGGATAAAGTATATAAAATATATCGAATTTCGTTTTTTACATCTTTGAATCGTAAAATTAATATTTGTTTTTGTATTTCCATCCGCTTAATAAAAGAAAAAATATTGATGTTACATATGATAGGAAATAATCGTATAATTTCATTTGGCAGAATTAATGGATTTCGTCCTTGAATTTCAATAATCTGCTTTTCGATTTCTTGTAATTTATCACTGATGAAATTGGGTTTTTCATTCTGCTCATATAAAAAGCGACTGGTAATCATCTGAAGCAATATTTCCATTTTATCATATTCTTTTGATATATATTGGAAAATAACAACAGTAGATTCTAACTTAAAATAATTTGATATAGATACCAATAAAATAGTGGTGGCATTTAATGCAGATATAAACGCGCCATTCCAATAATAATCTTGAATAAAGGGGGCAAGTATGGCAGAACAACCGGTAATAAAAAGTGATGTGATAAGTAATATATGTAATCTCGTCTGAGACAGATTCTTCGCCAATAAATATAAATTTTTTTGGCCTTTAACATAAGTGATTAAAATATCAAATTCATTCGAAATTTTTGATTCATAATCATTGTAATATTTATCTAGCATATGTTCTATTTTTTTATAGGAAAGAGGTCTAAAGTGTTTATTGGACACTGATTGGTCTGAATCGTAATAAGTATCATCACCATCATCATCCGAATTATTATTACTTAATGTAACTGGACTATTACTATTATATACGTTATTGTTAAAAGTGGAATATATATAGTTTTTTGAAGCGTCGGTGGAAATTGAAAACTGATCATGGATGTTATTTAAATTGGCATTAAACATTTCGATATAGTGGTCATCGTTAGCTTCATTTAAAACATCGATTATTGTTATATTTTCCTTTGAATCCATTATATAATAATCACAGAAAAAATTGAATGTAGAATGGAAATATATACCAAAATAACATAAAACATGGCAACAATACAACAACAACAACAAGCGAAGGTAGAGACAGAAGACGATGAACCAAAAATATCTTCCAAACGAACAAGACGAATGCAGATGAGATTAAATGGAGACCTTCAATTTTACAAATCACAAATGAAGAATTATTTGATGACCACCCGTTTTAATAATATGACATGGACCGAGAACCAAATGTATCGATCAAGAATTGGGATTGAAAGGGGATGTATATATGGAACACCCGAAGCGAATACCATTCAAATCTCGGAAGATGCAATTATATTTGTATTAGAAATGAACAATGAAACCAATTCCATCATTGGAATTGGTATGATTCGAAACCATGCGATTATCCGAAAACACCATATTTATTCGAACGATAATTATAATCGATATGCATATCTAGGACGTAGTCGCATTGACCGATCCGAAATGACGGAAATGGAAGAAAAAATCATGAAGGCCTTTGACATACTATGTTTTACTGGTCCAAGACACATGAAACGATTACAGGGATTAAAAATGTTCCCGATTGATATTTTATATAAATGTAGAAAAGTATTGGATTTGATGGAATTCATCCGGCAAATGTTTAAATCACGAATCACAACAACAACAATGGCTATCCAAAAATAAGTTTATACGTCGAGTAAAAATATAAATGATATTTATAATATATCATTTATATGAAATATAATGTATCTGATTATACGGACAATGAATTATATGACCTATTGGATTTAACAAATCCTTCGGATCGCATTTTGGAAGCAAAGATATTAATGATGATAGAAAAATATTCTACTGCGAATAATGACGATCTTATGAAATTCTTTGAAGACGTATATGACCACTTTTTTGAAGGAGAAGAAGATGATGATATTGCTGACGATGAAGAAAATGACGAAACCCAAATAGAAGGTTTTACATCAGAACCGTTAGTAGAATCAAATGAACAACAAGACGCTGTAGCTATACCGAAATTAGACGAGAGCTCGAACCAAACGGATATCATAAAAGCTCTCCAGTCGATAACAGATATTTTGAAAGGCATAACCGAGAAAAATAACACAGTAAAAACAAAGTCAATTGAATATGTAAAAAATAACATAAATCCGTTACTAAAACAAACCTGTAAACGAATTTGTATGTTTGATTCACAATATCGCGAGACGACACTTTATCCATCATCAGGAAATTATATGATAAATTTATCACAGCCACTAACAAATGTAGTGACGTTGCGATTACATGCAATTAATATACCCTATACCTGGTATAATATCAGTAAATCATATAATTATAATTTTTTTAGGTTTGTATCGACCGGACCACCAGATTTCAGTGGGATTTTTGATCTAACTGCAAAAATAGATCCAGGTGCATATACGATTGGTCAATTAACACAAGCTATTAATAATTCATTTACTACCATGCAACAGCAAAACTTGGACGTGAACGTGAATAATACGAATATTAGTTATAATACAAGCAACGGGAAAATGACTATGAATATAGGAATACAAAATGTATTTACTACAGCAGATTACTATTTGGATTTTTCAGGTTCTTGGACAAGTCCGTATGATTTGAGTGCCGCAAATACAACAATCGGCGGGTTTTTAGGATTTGTACAACCACAATATAAATTATCTTGTATTTATTCGAGATTTAGTTATATAGATAATGCTAGAATACAGCATGATATATCAAATGATACAATCTCATTTGGTAACCAAAATGGAATTTTTACTTATGGTTTTTATATATATAATTACGACGGAAGCAATGATACCAACAGTAAACCAATACCATCAGATGTATCAATTAATTATTATGACAAAATAAATGTTTCATTTACAATAAATACGTTTGTGACTGGTTCTTCCACACGAGGTGCAATTAGAACTGCATTAAATAATGCACTACAAAATAATCCACAATTGGATCCAAATAATTCATCGATAGGATTGGAATCTTTTAATGCAGGCTCGAACATATCATATCAACGTTATGCATTAAATATTATACTGAATCGAAAATCGAGTGTAACGAAACGTGTGGGTATGAGACAAGCAATACAATTTTATGAACCTAATTTGGGTGGAACGGGAAGTGTATGGGTAGGACCAAGTTCTTGTTTTATGTTTGATGGTTCATCTCCCTATCTTTCATTAAATGATGTAAAGGCCGAAACAAATAATAATAATGTATGGACATTTGATACAACCCCCCGTATACGTTTTATAACATCGACGCCGGGTTTTGATAATAGTAATAATCAATTTATAACAGATATACCAAATGGCCAATATGTATCCACAGATTATGTAAATTATGTGGATATAAGTAATAGTAGTATTGTTCAAAACGCATTAAATCGAACAACAACAGATGCTAGAAATCGGTTTGATAAATTATATAATACTTTTAAAATAACTGAAAACATGTTTTTACAGTCATCTGGCGCCCCAACTGGACAATTTATCTTATCAAATACATATAATCCTAATAATTTTATATTGGACTTAAGTGGGTCTATATTGGCCGATTCAACATTTGGCTGGAAAACAGGAGCATCGACAAGTCTAGTAGGAGTTGCACCATACGATGATACAATTGTTTCATTGAATAATATTATTTTGAATAATCCGGTTTATGATACTCGTGGGAAAAATAAAATTGTCATTCGTACACAGGCAGATAGTAAAATAAATCGAAATGTATCTTGGAATATATCTATAAATGAATCAACAAATCTAACTGCGACAGATATTGTCAACCAATTCTCAACCCAATTACAAAACACTATAACAATTGCATCGAATCAATATAATAAGATAGATTTTTCTGGATCCTCTATTTTTCAAAAATATATTGGCCAACCGATTGATTCAAATCCTATAATCACATTTCGTTCGAGCCCAAATAATAACAATTATGGTGTTGATATAAGTTTTACCGCATATACGAATATATCTTCACAAAATTTTGATTCACCGGATTTGTACTCTCTTTATCTTGGAAACCAACCAAGTCCAGGTTCGAGCGCCTCTATCGTAAACATAGCTCTTTCTAATTTAAAAAAAAATTTACAAACTGACATTTCGAATATTGTTTTTGATGGATATATGTATTATGATGGTACCCAAACACAGGGATTATTTAATATTTCAATGACCTTTCTGCCAAGTAATTTTTATTTGGACCTATCAGGCTTCATTATGTCAAAATATTCATATCAAATACAAGGTAATAGTGGTTCATCGAATATACAAGTTCTTGGACAGGGTTATAATAATAACTTGACAACGGATGCTTTAACGAGTGCGAATAATACATTTTATATAAGATCAAATTCGCCATATTTCGGACCGATACCGATTTCTATAACAAAACCAGCTAAATCGGTGAATTTATTAACTTATCTGAATGAATATGGGTATGGAAGTAATACACGAAATTTGCTACCAACCTTTAATTTTAAATTTAACCAATCCAATAATATCATTGATATCGCGTTTAGTATTACAAATCCTAATATCCAATTAACAACCTCAGATTTTACAGTCGGGTTTTCATATGCCAATACAATAACTCGGACAGATTCTTGGAAACAATATTTCCATTTAGATCCTGTGGGCTATCGACTAACTTCTACAGGTCTGATAACTTCTGAACGGTACAGACAAAATCTAGAAGGAAATGTCAATATATCATTTACGGTCAATCCAATAACATTAACTCAAAACGACTATAATGTAGTATTAGATGATGTTTTGAATCCATCAACATCTGCATTTTATCCAAAGGCCATTTCATCATGGAATTATTATATGGGATGGTATCTACGTTATACAGATTTATCTAGTAATATTGTTGCCATTGGTGGAAATAGTAATACAATCAGCATAGATATCAATAATAAAAATAATACGTTTTATATTCGTCCTCGTGAAATAATCAGAGGCTTGTCGTCTTCTGATGTAGTTAAAATAGTTATACCTAATGGTATTTATACTACAGATTCAGCGCTTCAATATGTGATAAATAACGCATTTTTGAATTATTTAAATCCAGTATCACCATCCAATGCCTTTTCTATAAATCCAAATTCAGTGACCAATATACAAAATAATCCTTTAACTACAACACAAGGGGATATATCTTCAAATATAACACAATTCGTTTTTAATATCAATAATGTATATTCCGTAAAAAATTACAATTTTATAAGTTTTGATCAAAACACAGCAGGAATGTATCAAGCAAATATACGCGGAACCTGTACTTATTTACCCCAAACGCGCGGTATCACATTGGGTTGGCAAATGGGATTTCGTACGAATGACATATATATTTTGGATCCATCGAATGCTATCAATCAGTTACTCGCGGAAGAAAAATTATATAGCTATGATCCCACGACCCAAATGGTATCGTTAACCGGTGATTCTGTGGTCGATTTATATTTATATTATAATTTTTATATTGTATTGAATGAAGGAGTGATGAATCACTTGAATGATGGTTTAGTAACAATTGCCGAAAGAGATACATATATAGATTCATCGAAATATGCAAATGCCGCATTAACCAGACGCACCTATAACTATAGTGTAAATAATTTTACGCGAGCCGATGCACAAAACCAGCAATTAACACAGGCTATGTATTACGCAACTTCTGAACGATCTACGGTGGTAAAAAAACCATCGAATTTATCTTATAATGTTCAGGGAAACATAACAAACGTTTCTACATCTAGTCAATTGATAAATACACCAACAAAGGCAACTCAACCTACAAACATGTCGGATATTTTTGCAGTTTTGCCGATTAAACAACAGAATTTGACGATTGGACAAACGTTTACAGAAAATGGCGGTTATTTACAAGACAATGATCGTATTTATTTTGGTCCTGTCAATATAAGTAAAATCCATGTACAGCTCATCAATGATCGTGGTGAAATATTGGATTTAAATGGCGCGAATTGGTCATTTTCAGTCGTTTGTGAATATTTATATAATCACATGGGTGATGAAAATATTAAGAAATAGATAATATATTTATATAGTATATAATCTATAATGTCAATTGCGACACTGAAAAGGAAGACTGCAGCTAAATATAATAATGTGAGTGTGAATGTTCCCCAATTTTCTTTGAATGGCGGATATCGTAATCAGGGTTGGGTGGGACAAACTTCCTTGTCTAGATCCTTACCATCCACACCAATGCGTGGTGCAGTCGCTCGTGGACACGGTGGGTGTTGTGGCACCTATAGGGTAACACCAATTGTTGAATCCGCCGTTCGATCGACAAATGATCCGAACGTCATCAAACCATCTTCAATCAATACACTTGGATTGCTATCAACAAAATACCGCTGGATACGTCGACCGCAACCGTTTACGAGCGTGAAATCAGATTATAATCATAATTTGAATTCACAGGGAGACTATGTTTCTCAGATTGAAAAATGTGCGATAAATAATACCATCAAAGAGCCGACAACGATAAAAACATGCGCAACATGTGTAAATCAACCCGATATGTTTAAACATAGAATCGATACATTACAGTCTTTTACTTCTCCTTATCCATATTCTTCTACAAAACCAATTACTTATATACAAAACAAAAGGGCGCCATTAACACAATGTCCTCCTGTAGCAATTTCACAAGGAGAGCGTATCAGTATATTAGATGCGGCATGTGTGAAAAATGACATAAAATTTCGACAGCAATCGATCAATACAAATATATGTCATATACCGGTGGGTTGCCAAACAAAATAGAATCTATATGTAGTTATTTTTTAGGAATAGGAATAGAGATAGAGGACTTAGCGAAGTTTAACATTAAAGAATCGGCACCTGAAATACGATTTAAATCAATAATTATAGATTTACCTTTTCGTTTTAAGAAAGAATTTGAACCAATGGAACTACCAGCAATTGTTGATACGGATTTGGTTGTTTCTTTTTCTCCTGCTGGTGCTCCTGATCCTTTTGCTGATCCTTCTGCTGCTCCTTCTGCTGCTCCTTCTGCTTCTCCTTCTGCTTCTCCTTCTGCTGCTCCTTCTGCTTCTTCTCCTCCTTCTGCTGCTCCTTCTGCTGCTCCTTCTGCTTCTTCTCCTCCTTCTGCTGCTCCTTCTGCTGCTCCTTCTGCTGCTCCTTCTGCTGCTTCTCCTTCTGCTGCTCCTTCTGCTGCTCCTTCTGCTGCTTCTCCTGCTGCTTCTCCTGCTGCTTCTCCTTCTGCTGCTTCTCCTCCTTCTGCTGCTCCTTCTGCTGCTTCTCCTCCTTCTGCTTCTGCTGCTTCTCCTCCTTCTGCTGCTGCTGCTGCTGCTCCTTTTGTTTCAGTTTCTGATTCGGATACTCCTTCTGGTGATGGTGCTTCTGCTGATACTTCTGGCGTAACTTCACTTTTACTAACACCAGACTCGACATCAGTAGGAGCAGGAGCAGGAGCAGCAGCAGCAGCAGCCGAAGAGGCAGCCGCATTTTCACTATCGCCACCAAAAATAGCACCACCCCGTTTAATATATTTTCTGGTCGTTTTTTTCCTATATTTTTTTGGACGTTTTTTAAAAGTAAACGGCATAAAATAAGTATACAATAAGATTATAAAATAAAATTGATTATTATATAATAACAAAGAGTTAAGTAATAATATCATACGATGAAGAATTTGGAAACAGAATATCTAAAAACACTATCGGAAAAGGAGCTAAAAGGATATAATATAGCAAAAAATCATCTAGGATCATCCTTCGATTTGAGTAAAAGTCTGGGGTTTATCGAATGGAAAGAAAAACAAAGATCTGTGTCTAAATGATAACAAAATACTAATATCTAGTCAAACATATTACTGGGTGGTGTCCGCCATGATTTAAAATCTTTATAAGAGATGGGGGTATAATCAGAAGAAGCTGTTTTGATTTTCCCGATGTCAAATCTGGGTTTTGATAATATAGAAAAATTGGCAATACATCCAATACGAATGATTTTATTGCGTATAACATCTTTGGATAGAAACGTCTGAACTGAACCAGTATTAACTGATTTCTTGGACTTAATGAACGGACCCTTTTTAATCAGACTATCTTTTTTTTCGACTTGATTTTCAAGAGTTTCACCATCATGTATCTTATAAAATTGTGTAGGATACTCATTTGGAATGATAAAATCATCCAAGAAAAAATCGCGACAACGAAATAATAATACATATTTCATAACAACGGCATTTAATAAAGAATATTGAATTGTTTCATCGGAATAATAAACAAATCCTCGTCGAAACGGGTCGAAGTACATAATAATATTACCATGTGGGGTTGATTCCATTAATATACGCCTCTTCCATTCCTTTTCAAGATCATTATCCATATCTTTCATATGTTCTATGTAGTCGGTTTTTGAATAAAAAACGGGGTGAATATTCATATTATATTTATGCATATGATCGGGTTCGTTATATGATTTCAAGAAAATACACCTCGCCTTATCATAAAAAAGATGATCCGATGTAAGATGTTTTTTTTTGTTTTTAGTGGTGGTCATTTTCGTTTCATTCGGTTCAGGTGACGCATTAGAACCAGCAGCAGCAGCAGCAACAGCAGCGGCATTACATATGAACCTTTTATAAAAAATTGTTCCGTATTGGATGGAAAAATAACAAGCTGATAAATAGGCAAGTGTTTTAAAAATCATTCCACCATGTTTCATTAGCCACATTTATATAAAATATGTACATAAGGTTTATATCTTTTACAATAATATGCATCTAGGATCGATCAAGATCAACGGAGAGAGAAAGCTGCTGACGACGGTATTCAAACAAATCAGCCATCTCTTTGTCCAAGAAAGGAACTTCGATGCGATCATAGGTTTTATAACAATTGTCAGGATGAAGACAAATCAAATATAAACCTGTAACTTTTTTCCCATATTTTTCTTCCAATATTTTTTTATAGGTATTCAACTGTAGCGAATAATGCCAGAAATTTGTATCGGGCATATGGGAAATACAAGGTATGAGCGCCGCCTTACCATATAGATTTTCATATGAAATCTCTTTACAGCGTTTCCAATCATAGATTTGAATAGTACCATCGGGATTTTCGAAAATCATATCAATGGAACCAGAAAGCTTGAGTTCTTCGTAATATACCATCCATTCAGTGCGATACGGTTTCAAATCAGGAAAATCATGAACAAACCTCTGAAAATACTGATATTCAATGCTTTCGTTTGTTACATTGAGACCATTGAAGTAACACTCGATATCATAGTGCATATTTGTTCCTGCACCGGAAGCGGCATCTCGATTGCGATCCCAATCGGCCTTGATTTGTTCACGCGTCATCCCATAATATTTGTAGGCCGGATCTTGCATTTTCCGGCCCCGCATCATTGTATCTATGATTGCATCGGCATCGAAATGGGAGAAATAGCTATGATTAAGAGTAGTTACAGATGTATAGCCTTGTTCACCGTGTACGGTATAGATATGAGGACCTTCATCAAATGTAATGAATTCATCGCGGGGATGTGCGTTCTTTTTAGCTAGATAATCGGGAACAATTCTCGACATTATATGGATTCGTTGTTTGTAAATAAGAGAGTGGGAAGGGAGAGATCAATTTTCAAAAAATATAGGCATAATATATAAATGGCAAAACCGATGGCTATTTTGGGAATTTGCCCACCTGCGCAATTTTATTTGATCCTCTCCGTTTTCTTTTTAATTGGGGGAGTCTTTTATAAATTTAGCATAATCACGCTAATTTTTAAAGTGGTTTTTATCGGACTCTGGACATGGTTTTTGAACTGGTTATGTAAAAAAGATTTAAATGTAATGTCATGGATTCTAGCATTCGTTCCATTTCTAGTAGTTATATTATCTGTGTTGGTTGCCGTTGATATAATGTCTGTGATTCTTGCGGCCAAGATAATGAATCAAGGAGCTCCGTCATCATTCTAATTTTATAAAATTGAATAAATTGTTATAAAATTACACGAAAGCCAAAACAAAATTGAAAAAACTTGGTTATGGTGATAAAGTAGTTATAGATGAATATCAGGCATATCGATACAAAGAACAAGGTAATTATTTTGAAATAGCTTATACAAATTCATAACCAGCGATGCTTTGACTAATATCTTTTGCGAGTTGTCCAAATAGCCATTTACGAAAATCAGATCGTCGACGTTCTTCGTGTAATCCGTTAATTTTGCGCATATATTCAACGATTTTTTCTTTATCGGCATCATTTGTTTTTATTTCGGATTGGACTATTTGCCATTGTATGAATTCTTGTAGAAATCGGTGCGCAAACCGATTCATCCATTTATCAAATTCTTCGCCGCCCATAATGATCCATCTATTGTTTGTTCCCTCTTGTTTTGAATAAATATAGATAGTGCTATTTTTTTGTTGAAATGCGGTTATGGGAAGAATGTCTGTAGATGCAGTAATCAATCGTTTCATACAGTGTTTCATTCCATCGGTTAGATCATGATGAAATACATGATTCAAATCCTCAAATGTAACGGGGATTTGTAGGATCCATTCTTGGAAAGATATATCGGGTTTAGAAATACTGTCCAAGAATTGTTGAATGGCAATACGACGCTTGATTCCGGTTTTTTCACGCAATTGCGTGACCTCTTTTTCTAATTTAGCGATTTTTACCAGACAATGTTGAATAAGATGATATTGTTCAGTAGGTGTGGGCAATGTTTCTATCGCATCAACCAAGCGATCACGCTTTATTTTAGTACTAAAGAAGAAAGAACAGGTGAGAAAATGTTTTTCATAATTATCTTGAAATTGAAAATGGCGATTACAGTAATTACAAGAAAATCGACCCGCATTCGCTAATTCGTTTGATAAATCCATATTGAATGATGGACGAATTCGTTATATTATTTAAGTTCAATTTTCTCATAAAAACTAATATTATAATATATATGAGCCAATATTTTGATAACAAAGATTCCCTTTTTTTACAACCCAAGACAACACAATATGATGACCATTTTGTAATGACAAATGTACATAAAGTAAGTAAAATAAAAAAATTAACAATAGATACACGTTTTCGAGATACATATGATTTTGCCTATGTGGCAAATTATAATATAACATTACCAGAACGCATCAATAATGTAAAAAGTATGAAAATAACAAATATCGAGCTTCCTGTGTCTTATTATAATATATCTGGAAATCTAAAAAACAATGTTCTTCGTATAGCCATATTGGGACAGCCCTATACAGTTATCATACCGGATGGACAATATACGCCACAAATATTGATCAATACCATTAATGAGGATATATCCAATAATGCACCTGGTCCATTAAAAAATGTGTTTTTTTTCACCACATATAATGATATACATGATGCTGCCTTTTGTTTAATAACAAATTTTGGTTGTAATGATTGTATCATTGATTTTGATGTAACGATTGGATCAAATAATGACTCGGCATATGATCCTAAGGATCTCATGTTTAAATTGGGGTGGATTCTTGGGTTCCGAGATCCGGCTTATGATATTCCCACAGTAACAACATTACGTGCACAGTGTTCTTTTGATTTGAATGGTTCAAAATATTTGTATCTAGCAATCGATGATTTTCAAAACAATAATCCAAACTCGTTTTTGGCCGTTGTTAAAAAATCGGAAATAAAGCAAAATGTTCTTGGACGCATCTCAATGAATCCAACAATGTATCCTTTTGGTTCTATATATCCAGCAAACATTTTAATTGGAAATTTAGTAACAGACCATCGCATATATACAAATAAAGTAAATCTACAGCGTCTTAATGTTCAACTTGTTAATGAAGGAGGTAATGTTATGGATATGAACGGAATGGATTTCTCCTTTTGTTTAGAATTGGAATATGACTAGACCTATGTTTAGTGGTAAGCTTCGCCGGTATAATCTGATAACCAACCACTAGTCAAAATAACAATAACTTCATAATATTGTTATTTTCTGAATTATAATGTCTTCCATGATTTGAGTAATTTTATTGCTTTCGTATGTGCTTCGTCGTATAATTTCTTATCTATTTCATATTCATCATTTTTAATTCTATTACAAACAATATAATTTTTATTTACAATATCAATATCATATTGTTGTAGGGTAAAATTGCGGTTCCAAATTATATTTTGGAGACTATATTTATTCGTAAACGTCATTAACATAGAATTCATGGGTTTATTTAAATTTACTATTCGTTTATCTTCGCAGTGAGGTGTATGATATAAATAGTTATAATTAAATATTTTTTTCGTTAAACCGGTTAACATCAAACGAATGGTAAAATCACTATCATCCCATCCATAATTTTTAATATATTCGTTGTAACCATTAACATTAAAATAGTCGTTTAAGAACAAATACACATTTCCATGTAAATATTTTTCATTGTCGTCCCTTCCACAACGATAATCGCCCACATAAAATTCCCCCTCTTTCATTGGATGGTTTTCGAAAAAATGGTCACTAAGGATAATATCGGAATCGATCTTTATTATTTTATCAAATTTACAGAATCTTGCCGCTAGATTCTGTGCAAACGTCCGAATAAAATGATCCTCATTATTCACCCGAACATATAATATTCTATCGTCGTCAATTTGTTGCAAATAGTCGCTAAGGTTAGTTTTACTATTCCAATCTAAAATGATGATTTGATCGACTGATTGTTTTAACCAAGATGATATATTATTATATATGTTCTCATCCCTATTCATTACATATGTAAAAAGACAGATTCCTTCCGATATATTTTCACCCAATAAATTGGTCTTATATTGGAATACAGCTTCTGTAAATGAATGATTGTTAATGTATTCATAATCAAAAATTGTTTCATTAAACTGTTCAAATTTTTGAGGGTTGTCACATATGTATTTAAAAATATCCTTTTTGGGGTAATCGATCTTATAAAATTTAATTTTCAATGCCGGTTTATTAACATACTCTAGTGGATATATACGAATCCCAGTACATTTTTTCTTTTTATTAAGATAAATTTTTTTAATATAATTACCGTTATTATTTTCTATTCCTGTATAAATATGATGATCGAGAACGTATTTTTTATTATTAGCATTACAGTACGCAATTTTAAATTTTGTAATATAACCACATTCTAGTTCGTTCCTATTCAACGGTTTACCCGCAATATCAATGACTATAATATCGTATTCGTTCTCAAAATTAAACTGAATAAATGACTCTGTGTCACTAGAGTCGGGGATCCAACAATAACTTGCATCAAATATAACCTGATCTGGAGAATAGCTGCTATTCAAAAAAGACGTTGCGATAATTTGGCTGTCATTTAATAAAATCTCTGAAATGTTCTTTTGCATGAATAAATAATTAATTTTTGCCGTTTTGTTATCTATAAATTTATTTTCTATTTTGGTGGTATATTTATCTGGTATCTCTTGTTGATTTTCTAAAAATAAATAGCTACTCATATCACCCAGTTTATTGTTCTGCTTAGAGGAAATATTACCCTTTGATATACCAAAGGGAGTATGAATTATACTCAATCTATCGTAATGATTTGCGCAAATGATGTTCGAACAATTTAATAAATTATATCCTATATCATGCATCAAATAATTCATATAATTATCACATCCGACTGTGCCTAGAGAAAAATCAAATCGATCGTCTATGTTTGCTATAGGGCCTCTCCATATCCATGCATCTTGACTCCAAATGGAGGGTTGAAATGGCTTTAAAAAAACCTCACAATTCTTAAATGTGGCATCGTCAATTTCTAACCCGTGTAATAATGAAGGTAGTTCATCGGAGTCGTTTTCATAACGATTCAATGAAATGAACAAAGGACCAATGTTGAAATCGATATTTTTAACAATTTCTATACTTTCATCTAAATAAATATCAGAATTTATCAAAATACATATACAGCCTTCTAATTTTTCATTACAATAGGAAAAAACATCTTTAAAATTTATTCTTTTGCCGGTTATATTTTTAACGACTGTTATATCAGTTTTATTTTCAATAAAACTGAAATCGTAATCTTCTTCTAAAATAAGATGTATTTCATCAATATATTTATTGACATAATTTTTTTGTAGACAGTAATCTATTTCTTGTTGTCTTTTATCACGATATTCAATATCATCATTGATAATTTTATAATATTGCGTAATTAGAATGACTTTATCCCCTCCCATTTTAGTATATTTGTAAAATATAAAACACAAATATAATAATCAGATTATTATTGGGACAGGTCACTGTATGGAAACTCTCTATAAATAATACCCTGAAAAGATTAGTAAAACATGATTTCTTTTATGCTGATAAAATATTTTATAAATTTCCTAAACATGGCTACAATTTACCTACCACAAGGTTGAAATGAAAAATTGTTAAATGCAAGATCTAATAATTACTACTATCCGCAAAATAATAACTAATAAGCATATGCATTTTGTCTGGAGAAAAAAGTTGATTATATAACTCGACGCATTTTTTACTCATTATATTCGCTTGATCATTGCTTATGGATATTAAATATTGATATAACATATCAACATCTGTTTCTTTCCAAATTACAAAATAATCAGAGTAATCTATGTTATTAATTATAGGCAAAACGAGATCATCTGATAATATGATAGGTATAGATCCAAAGCTTAATGATTCCCATAACCGAATACTGTTTGGTCCGGTTCCAGACGGGCATAGTGAAAATTTTGATTCTCTCAATATGTGTTTATAGAAGGGATCATCATCGTGTTCTAATAATTTTTTATCTCCATAAACAATCTTCTCATAATGCCACTCGGAATTGGATCTTATAAAACAATCACTCCTATCTTTAAAAGTAGTATATATTTTTTCTCGGATATCACTTAACATATTTTTATGTTTTATTTGTCCGATGAATGATGCTAAATATTTTTTGTCAGAATAATCTATAAAATAAGTAGGCGTATTATTCTGCTTAGGGAATAATGAGATTGGTATTATTTTAATATTGAACTTTTTTTCGATTTCATGGTCCGTTTTCAAAAAATGTGGCGTAAATATGAATTTGACGTTTAATTTTAAAAACAGCTGTAGATGGTCGCGGAAATTTATATGTTGAACGACTGTAAAATATGTTTTTTTATTATCAATTATGTTTTTAAATCTGACTTCATTTCTAATATCATCTTCTAGTTTTTGAAATTTTTTTGTCCAAATGTTGTCGATGAAGGATGCCCAAGGAAACGCGATATAATGATAAGGAATATTTTTATCATTTAAAAAATTGTTGAATATTTGTTTTTCGGTTATAACAGGAACTTGCCAAAAATCATCTATATATATTATTTCAAAGTTGTTTATTATTTTTTTCTGAATGATAGATTGGTTCGAAATAATTGTCGGGTAGTTAATGCTTGGTTTAGCGGGTGGAACTGATTGGCTAATGCTTGGTTTAGCGGGTGGAACTGATTGGCTAATGCTTGGTTTAG
>Ga0114959_10000729_pt1 | contig 30722 bp, 16 predicted proteins | sample C_130625_EF_Meta_FD_87317 | JGI IMG/M metagenome (GOLD analysis project Ga0114959, IMG submission 87317) | Freshwater microbial communities from Lake Croche, Canada to study carbon cycling - C_130625_EF_MetaG | ecosystem: Environmental > Aquatic > Freshwater > Lake | place: Lake Croche, Canada... | reverse complement strand
TCTTTGCCTGTTCTTTTTAAAATCACTAACTAAACAACTTTCTATTTGGTCAAGTGTAATATTATAAACAGACATTATGCCATTAGAGTTATTCATGTGATATACACGGACAAGGCTTCCATTTAAAAACCAAACTTTTTTATTCCCTGAAATAACAGGGGCAGCATTGTATTGCTCCATTGTTAAGGCAGCCATTACACTCCAATAGCAATTACACTTACGTCCAAAGTTACAACGCCATCTTTGTCATAATCAATTTTATAATATACAGCAGAAGTATCTATGCCTGTAATGGTTAGTGTTGCTTTTACTGTAGAAGAACTTTTTGAAACTAAAGTAGCAGTTGCTATTGGTGCTTGACCAAATTGTGTATTAAAAGATATTTGTCCAGTTGTTGGGGTTTTAGCAGTAACGTTGGCGGAATTTAAAACGTTGACTACCCTGGCTTGAAATTTAATGTTGCTTGTTTTTGCTGATGTTGGTTGATTTGTGTATGACTGAATCTGAGAAGAACCAGTTGAAGCCAACTCTCCATTAATACTAATTAACGAACTAACAATGTCATAAAGATACTGGGTATCAATTGGTTGACCATTGCTTGGTAGTGAAGGTACTTTTGCCATACTTTAATTATACCATAACCTATAGCCTTAGTGATGTTACTAAGGAACCACCAACAATAGATATTGTCCAGTTAGCACTTGTTGTACCACTTCCAGCAACAGTTTCTGCATACATAGTTATAGATGTTGTAGAACTACTTGTTATTATACCTTCAAGGTAGTCTGTTAGGGCAGCGGTTCTTGCAGCCCTTATTTTCATACCAGGGATGAGTACGTTACTTGTGTTTGTTACCGCAAAAGTTTTAGAAGCAGGAACTGTCATAGTGTTGCTTGTTGTAGATGTAAATGTGGGGGTTACTGAATTTTTAGGTATTTGAGAATCTGCTTTTATTGCTAGCGATGTTCCTGTTTTATAATCAACTGCTGTTGTTGTTGGTGGTAAAGATACCCCATTTGATGAGTCGGAATAAATCCTTAATCCGATATTTCTGTCCGAACTAGAATACGGTAAACTCATGTTAGTTAAATTTACACTATATGGTAAAGTTGAGTCATTTGTTTCGAGGGTTGCGTAGGCATTGAAGTATGTACTTCTGCTTTTTGTTATACTCCACAAAGTATATTTATTTACATCTGTTACAATTTCAGACTCGTTATCATTAGATGCTAAAACAATAGCCTGAACAAACATCGGTTTTAGTTGATATTGCTCTATTGGAATACCAGTTTCTATAGTGCCATTATGGTTTGTGCTAGATGTGACTATTGCATTATTTGCTATAAACACTATATCCCCAGATGCGGTATGACCAGTTGTTGGTCTAGTTGGATATGAAATAGATGAAAGATTTCCTGCAGTAAAATTTTGACGAGAATCAACATCAATGGATGTGGTGGAATTTATTTTAGTTATTTTAACAGCACCAGTCCCCAAACTTCCAAAAGGAGTATTTCCTGATGTAGTTCCAACAATCATTTGCCCAACTTCTAAATTATTTGTAAATGGTGTACCAGAACTTATTGTTGCTGTTTTTACTTGTGATGTATTGTTTACCGAGGCAACAGCAAAAGTTTCAGATATTGTTGTCATTGCATATTGTGTATTTGATAAAACAATTATATTATTGTCGTAATCAACTTGAGAAACTATGCCATCTCCAAAATTTCCATCTCCACTAATTTTGGTTAACGACATTCCAGGAACAACTCCATAGTTAAGTAAATTTTCATTTGGAGTAATCGTACAGCCACCTTGAGTTATGACTGCTGTTAATTTTGAAGTATTCATTTTTCTTGAAAAAGATATTTCATACTGATTATCTGATGAAGTTTTAACATATTCATAGTCTGTCCATGCATGTGTTTTTGTGATATTTGTAATATATCCAGATGAGGTCCATGAAGAACTTGATTGAATATTGAAAACATTTCCAGAAGAATAAGGCTGACTTGTTTGTATTGTAAAAGTATTTCCTGGAGTTGTAGTTCCTGGTCCAGCATATAAACTTACTGTTCCAGATGAATCTGTTATTACTTTATCTAAATATGTTTTAAAAGATAATGAACTATTTCTATAGTCTGGATTAGAACTTGATAAAGTTAACGTTCCTGTATAAGGACCAGAACCTGAAGGTGCACCAAGTGTTCCCCATTTTGCAAGAAATGAGAACATATTCCAAGAAACATAGGCATCAAATTTTTTAACATTTGAATCAGTTGGGTTTTCCCATTTCAATTTAAAGTCATCTTGTTCTGGGTAATGTGTTCCATTTTCTTTATTAGATGTAATTTGTATAATTTCACTGCTAGGCATTGTAGAATCCATGTTAGTAGAACTAGTTGAAGATAAATTAAGTATAGTTCCTCCATGTAGATTTGTTGGATAGTTTTCGTTTAATGGAGCATTAGAATAATTGGTTTGTAAAATTGTTGCACTTTCTGAATCACTATTTTTTTTTAAAAAATTTAAACTTATTGGATTAGACCATGAAGAAATTTGACTAGAATCTTGATAATTTTTTAATCTATATCTAAAGGTAATTCCAACCGAGGTCGCATCTGCTGTAAATTTATCAATATTATTTATTGGAATTACTATTTCTTTAGACATATGGAGTTACTCCAGCGGCAAATTTAAACTCTACCAAACTCATTGTTCCAGAATCTTTTGCAATAGGAAGTTCTGAATTAACAACAGTATATCCAACCAATCCATACAATGGATTTGTGTTTGATTTATTTTCAAATCTAATAGCATCTAAACATATTGTAAAATCAGTTAATGTTGAACCAGAGTAATCCTGAGCACTTTCTACACTAGAATAAATTTTTAATGTTCTTACACTATCCCAATTAAAATTTGATGTTTGAGATGTCAGAGTATCTTTAAGTTTTAAAGTAAGAACTTTGTATCTATTGTTTTCCATTGGACCACTAGCACCAGTCAAGTCCGAACTTGTAAATCTAAAATGATATTTTGCAGAATCTAAGCCAGTTTGAGTAACAAATTCAAGCATTATGTTAATTGACATTGGTGTTGTTGTTGTAGTTGCATTTTTATTAATTAGTGAAAATGCGAGTCTTAGTTCATCATCTTGAGAATTACCATTTAAATTTGCTACAAATGGAACCGAAATATAATTTGATGATGCTATTGGAGTTAGGTCAGCCGAAAATTCTGACATATCTCCAGCAAGAAACATCACGTCACTTTGAAATCTTGGAACCTCTAATCTATTTATTCTAGATAAATTATTAAAAAATATATTTTCTGCATTTGAAACAAAAGCCTTATCTGTTTTTGTAATACTATTTGTTCCATCTGTTATTGCTGAATAATATGGAACATTAATAAAATCAGAATTACTGTAGTCAAAATAACTCCATGATTCATTTTTAGTAAAGTTTACAGCAATATAACTGTCTTTCCCATTTGCATAAGTATTGGTTTCACTTGGATATAATCCAAACTCAGTTATCTCATATCTATTTGCTAATGTTGAAGGTATCTCTGCTGTTAAAACAATTTTTGGAACATACCCCAAAATTTTTATAGAACTTGTTTTTGTTTGTGGGTCTGTAGCATTTGTTTTTTTATCTAATACTGTTATTGTTGTCGATGTAGAATCATAAATTTCATAAAGTCCGTTAGCATTGATTGCGGCATCGGGGTCGCTATTAATAAATGTTGGAGAACCTGTAATTCTAATTGTTGAACCAGGGTTAAATTGATTTCCTTTTGGAATTGTAAAAATAAAAACATTTGCACCATCAACAACATCTTCACTTGTCTGTACTTGTGTTGCAGAAAGTTCAAGTGACTCAACAACAATATTTCTTGAAGTTATTGGAAATCTACTTGCCTCAAAGTCTAGTTCTGTTTTTGCTGCATAATTTGAAATAGTTGTTGAAGGTTTTGCTCCACAACCAATAGCAATATGAGATGCAAACGATGTTGTTTGACCAATAAGGTATTTAGAAATAATGTCTCTGCCAGTTAGTGTAATCATAATATCTCCTTAATTATAACATATCTAAGGTTTTTTGTTTAAAAACTCAACCTCTATATAAAAATCATATGCTTCATCCTCTACCAATATAACTAAATCCTTGTTGTCTTCTGAAATATAAGCATCTGGATTGGGAGCAAAAGATGAAATATCGTAGTCTGTTTGATGACTAGGAAACAATAAATAATTATTTAAATTTATAGCATAATCTTTTGTTGTAGATAAAATACCGTTTACTGGAAAAAGTAAATTTGTTGAAGAATAAGCAACTATGTTTTCACTAATATTTTTTATTGGAAAAGTATTTGGTCTTGTTAATAACTCTTCTGGCTCATATGCCAAAAATTCTTGACCACCAATTTCATTAAAAATTGCACCAACCATATAATCAACTGGAACCTCTCCAGTTTCTATAAATAAATTTGATGTAGCAATTTTAACTGGTTCTCTTTTATTATATCCTGTATCTTTCCTAGTTATTTTTGGTTTTGCCATTAGATTACCTCCTCCAAATAAAGTTTCATAGATGGACCATCTGGACCCCTATTATATTCTATATGATAAACAACAAATCTATTATTTGGTAACTGTTGTACATTATCAACGTTATAATTAACTTTAACAATGTCTCCTAACTGAATCATTGGATTGGCAAATATGTCAACAGACATTGCTTTTTTAGGAACCATAATTTTTTCTACCATCCAATTCATTAAGTTTGATGCCATATCTAGGTTTTGAATATATGTTCCAGATATTGTAAATTCTTTTCTACCATATGTATTTCTACTATTTTGTATAGTAACATATTTATTATTTAATTCAGAGTATCTGTTATAGTTATTTAAGTTGCTTGTGGTAGATAGAAATTCGTCAACTGTTAAGTTATGGTCTGCCTGTTGTGTAAACGTTACCCCTTGAATTCTTAAATAATTTCCACTAGACTCATCTAGGCTTAAAGCAAAATCTGTAACATTAAAAACAAGGAACTCTGCAGAATATGGGTTAGCCCTAAATCCCGAAACTAAATATCCTTGCAGTTCATTAAAGGTTGGGGATATTTTAGAATACAATGCTGGATATGCTTTTTCATATTTAACATTGAAGTAAGCACATTCACGCATTATAGTTCCAAATTCTTCGTAATATAAAGAATTACTATTTGTTCCGCTTGTAGTTATTCCAGTTAAGAATGATTCTACTACCCCTGGATTTATCAAATACTTTCTGTAAGCACTTGATGTTAATTTTTCTACTGATAAAAATTGATTAAGTGGTGAATTCTTGGCTTCGAATTGTGTCTTTGGGTTGTCTGCAATTGCAAAAACATTATCAAACATACATTTACCAGCACCACGAACAAACAAAGCAAAGTTTTTATTATTATCATTGCTACCTATAGCATCTCTATCTATGACTGTTGTGATTAATCTATTATTTAAATATAAATAAAATTTTACAACTTTGCTTGACACTTCTTCAATCTTTATAGACAAGTCGTATACCGTTGAGTTTGCTTGACCCACAATTTTTCCCATACCAGAGAACAAACCAGAGTCAACTAAAATTGGTGCAGAACTATACCAAAGAGTAATTGGAATTGCTTCTTGTGATGTTTCACCCTTTAAAACTTTGTAAAAATAAATATTTGGAATTGTTGTTATTTCCTTGTTTGAATCTACCTGTTCAATTATGCTTTGGCTTGTTAATGCGTCTATTTCAAAATAATATCCTGTGTGTGCTTTGGTGGTTGTGTCTAGTCTTATTGCTATTCCACCACCAGTGCCACTAATAATTGTACCTTTTTTAATATCCATTTCATCCGCACCAACAGGCAATTGATTAATTCCAGATATATTTTTATCTCTTTGTTTTCCAAGAATTTTCATTCTTGTTCCAAAATTAGTAAATGCTTCCGTGTATGGTTTATAAACATAAGATATAAAGTTATTAGAGTTTTTATCACTTTTTTGTATTCCAGTAATTGTAAGTGCAGAAGCGGCAACACTACCATTTGGTTTTGTTTTGTCTATAGTAGTTGTGCTTGGTGATTCGGTAAAATATGAGGTATCAAACATATCAAATGTCAATCCTGTTGTACTTGGTTTATTTGATAAGGTTGAAATTCCACTAACAGAAACTTCTTCAAGAGTTCTATTCAACACGGTGATTGTTTTGTTGGTTCCTGTTGCGGTAAAACCTTTTGTTAAAGTAAAACTTTTATTATCTACTGCAACTGTTTTTACTTTTGTTCCAGATTGAACTCCAGGACCAGTTACAATCCAGTCAACTTCTATATCTTCTGTAGTCAAGTCTCCAGTAAGAGTTACTGTTGCTGTTGGACTATTTGATGTTGTGCAACCTGTAATTTCATATTTTGTTTGGTCATATTGATGACTATCTTTAAACATCCAAGAAGACTGCATCTCAAATGCTTTTTTGTTTTCATCTTGTAACCAGTGATTTGAAGAATCTAAAATTGTGTGATTTGTTGCTGTTGTTCCAAACTGAGCACGACCATGTTTTGCAATACCAGTAATGTTTCCATTAGAGTCAATTATTGGTTCTGTATATATTTTTATACGACCAGTTGGAAACATCTTTCCATTAAATCCAATTTGTGAAAAATATTTTTGATAGTCATTTATGTTTTCTATCCAAACATTACTTGTTTGTGCTTCTACATAAAATGAAATATTTCCAGCGGTTAGATGATTATTGGTTACTGTGAAAGTATTATTTTTTGTGTCTATAGACGTGACAATTGGTGCTGTTCCAAATTGACCAGCACCAGAACCAGTCTCTACAAGTTTCTGACCTATTGATAGGCTAAAAATATTTCCACTTGTAAGGGTAATATTGTTAGTTCCTGTTGCAAGTGTTGCTGTAAAACCAGTTATTCTAGAACTTTGAACAGTATGTTCAACACCCTTATATTTTATAATTTCTCCATTTGCATAAAGGTATCCTTCATATCTAGTAAGCCAATAAATAGATTGACCAAAATCAATTGTATTATCAATTATTTTTCCAGAACTAACCGAAGGTGGGACATTTGTCAATGCTTTATTCATTGGCATTGCACTTAGCACATAACTTGACTGTGTATTTACCTCTTCATTTGTTGGTCTTAGGGCTTCTGTTCCAGATACTTCCCAAAGCAAGACTGGTTTATGTTTATATGACTGATTATTATTAAGCAAAGATGCTTCTTTAATTGTTCCATAAGATTTTTGAATATATTTATTTGAATAAACAATTTTTCCATCATTAAAAACTTCATTGTTTTCCGAAGAAATACTCATAATGTTTGACAGTATTGACTGTGTTGCTGCATTTTTTAGAACACCTGTATCATTAAAATCTTTTGTTCCATATAACTCAATGTTAATTGGTCTTTCATCTGTAGATGGCATTATATAGTTTTTAGACATAACAACAAAATTATTAAATTCATCAAAAAACATTGCTGACTGAGTTGATTGTGCTAGATTGTTTAATACTTCTGCTACCGTTGTTTCTGGTGCCACATAAAAATATGGAATAATGTCCTCTGACTCTGTGCTTGTCTTATAAAATTTATAATTTGAAAAACCAATATTATCCAATATAGTTGCAATTGCTTTACTTAATTTAACATTTTGCATCAAGAGACTTGGTGCTGTCATAGACTCAAAGTAGAAATACAAATCTCTTAATGTGATTGTTGCGTTTCTATCTTCATTAGAGATAGAAGGAAAACCATCTGAATAGTATACTTTGATTGGAACAAAGTAGTCTACAACATTACTAGTTCTATCATCTGTAATTTGTTCATAGAATTTAATCTGTAAGTTTTTGGAAGAGATGTCTGATATCAAACTTCCTGTAATTGCTCCAGCATTAAGTGCTAAATCATTGTATGGGTTTAACGATTGGTCATAATCAAATATTGAAATCTCTCCGTTTGATGCTGAAAGTTGTCCAACTGGAATTCCTGTGTTTCCGATATCAGAGGCAATCTTTGTTACAGAATATGATTTTACTCTATCTGAAATATTTGCAGCAAGTCTTGGAGACATCTCTATCAATTCAAAGGATGAGTTTTGTTTGCTCATTGTGTTTACTACAATTCTTAAACCTTTGATAAATTGAAACTCTCTATAGTTTGCTGAGTATACACTTGCTGGAGTTCCATAAAAATCTGGAGATGTTAGTTTAGATACATTAAAAGATTGTAGTGTTTCTCCTTCTTCTCTTAAATACCAGCCATAAATTGGCACAAAAGAATTTGTTGTCCAGTCAGTTCCATTCCAAACATAGTATGTTCCAGCATTAACATTTGTAGGGTCTAAAACTAAATACGCATCTCCAACATAACCACCTATTGGCAATGATGCTTGCGAAGGATATTGTCCTAAATTTCTGAATCCTGTTGGCAATGTATTTGTAATTCCAAAAGCAAGTTCTACATATCCATCAGAACCTATGATTCTTTTTCCTGTTGAACGTGTTGAAGAACTTGTAAACACTTTAGCATTTTGCCAAATATTGTTTGAATCTAAGTATTGAATCTTCCAGTCTTCTGGAGTTTTTTGATTAATCAATGCTCCTGTGTTTAGTTCATTTTCATAAAATGGGTCTGGTAGTGACAAATTATTTGAAGTTTTGTATGTTCTTAAACTATAGTCACTTGCATGTGTTTGCATTTTTACAACAATTCTATTTGCTGGAACTGGTGTTGAATATACTACAAATGGTGCGGCATCATCAATGTAGTATTCTCCGTCAACCTTTTTAGTTTTTGATATACCCCTTTCAATCGAGTTAGTTGTTCCATCAACACGATAGGAACTCCAATACTTAAATTTATCATCTTTAGAAGAAAGATAGTACCTTGGCTGTAAATACATATTTTCATTTGGAAAATTTAAATACTGACCACCACTAAGATAGCGAAGTTTATTAATTCCTGAGCGTGGTCTAAAACGAGCAACACAATCTACAAGAGAATAAAGAATTTTTTCTGTCTCATTCTTTTTAACAAAAATATTTGGGGTATTGTTTGATGAATTTAAACCATTATAAATAAGAATATTTGAATCTGTTGCATTTGTATATGAACCCAAAACATCTGTATTATCATAAGAAGTTGCAACAATTCCATAGTTATTCTCTGTTGGACTATCTATATTTGGTCTGTTTCTATAATTACCTAACAGTAAAATATTGTCAGAATAGTTTAAATTCCATTCTGCTAATATCAATGATTGAAGATTTATTGATGAAGATTGTTCAATATAGTTTTGAAGATTTGTGTTCTGAAACATTATACCTCTTCCAGCGTTACTGACACATTCCAAAAATCATAGTTATTAGTACCGCCACGCTTAACAATATTGTAATCAAAACTAGAAATAAACATTTCAATAACTTCGTTGTATTCTGCCAAGTGTCCGTATTGTCCAGACTCTGCAAAATTAGATTTTCTATCGTATGCTAAAAAAACATAGAACGAACCTGTGTGATTTTGATACCAATCAAGTAATTCATTTCCACCTGCACCGCCATCAATTGTAAATGGCTTTATTGTTGATAGACCAGTTGTTACATCGAATTGTGGGTCAGTACGGAATGCTCTAGATGGTAACATATCCCAAGATGTAGAAATAGTTAATTTATCTGCAATATGATAAGAACGCATGCGACCATTAATCATACGCTCACGTTTTTCAATACGCTCTGGTTTAAAAGATATTTCTTTTCTACCATGGTCAGATAGCACTATAAAATCATCCCCTGCAGTAGCGGCATTTACTTCATATCCTTGTGGAACATAAACATTATTAGAAATTATTGGTGGGGCATCTGACCATAGCATAGCCTGTGGTCTTTTATATTTTTTTCTACCTGCTAAATATACACTATCTGCCATTATAGAACATTGCTCCTAAGTCTTTGTGAGTCAACTCTCTTAATCTGTCTAAGAACTGCATCTGCAATATCGTTGGCATCTGAAGAGTTTGCGTTAACTGTAATACTATAATTATACACGCAATCGCTCATTGATGTTCCAGAATTCATAGCATTAAGTTTATCTATTCCAATACTGTCTACCGCTGCTTTTCTAACTACAAATTCTCCTGGAGTAAGCATGGCAGGTACTGTATCAGTTCCATAAATACCTCCACCAATAGCATAGCCCTTTGGAATAACCATACCACCAGAAGCATAAAATTTATTAGCAAAATTTGAAATGTTATCGGCATCAACGTTGGATTGCTTTGGTTCTGCGTGTGCTTTTCTGTCTCTAAACATCTGATTGTTTTTAAAGTCATCTACTGTGTCAACTGTTTGACCATTTCCATAACCCAACAGTCCAGCCTCTTGCAATTTTTCTGTTGTATATCCTGCTTCTCTCAAGTTTGTTCTGTATACATCCATGTTAGAGAATTTTTTAACCATTTCTTTTGCAGCATTCAAATATCCTTCAGGGTCAGCACCACCTGCCAATAATTGACCCCAAGCAGTTTTTGGCTTTAGGTTATCGTTTGTTGCTTTATAATTTTGCCACATTTCATAAACTGATTTACTTTTGTATTCTTGTGCAGTTCCAGTAAATTTATTTTTTATATCATCAATTTTTGTTTTAAATGTTTTTAAATTATTTTGGTCTGCTATAAAGTCAGCGTTTGAATTTTTGATAGCATTCAGTCTAGATGTAACTGCTGCAGGTAATTTATCCATATAGCCTTTTGCATAATCTATGTATCCCTGGGTCTGTCTGAGTCCTGCCTCTCCCATAGTGCCAATCATTTGCTCTGTTTTTATTTTTCCAGTAGAAGTAAAAAGACTAAATTGTTCTGCTGCTGTTTGTGCTTTTTGATAATCTCCTAATGCAGTCTTCCACAACTTATATTTATCAGTGTTTTTTCCACCAAAGGTCTGTGCTGCTTTTTCATCTGTCATTGCTCCACCCAAAGCAGACAGTCTGGCTTCTGCACTGATAAAGTTTTTTCTAACCGTTTTTGCCTGAGCAGTTGCAGCATTCATTCCTTTAGACTTAATAATATTATTAAGAATTGCTGCACCATTCTTACCTGCTGGATTCGTTGTGTCTGTTATAGAAACAACATCTTCATCTAGCCCTGCAGTTGGGTCATTTCCTGCTGGGTTGTCACCTGGCAGATTGCTGTTAAGATTTCCAGTGATGTTAGTTGCCTTAAGAGTGTTTGCAGTAATAGTAGAAACTTTAAGTGTTGGCAATTTAATTTTTGAATAACCCTTAAGAGTGTTTAATGTTGCTGATACAGCATCTGCAGTTTCTTGTGCTTTAATTCCAATTTGAACTTGTGTATCTAATTCATTCTTTTTATTAATAGCAATTTTTTCTGAGTTTGTTGCAATTCTGGCTTCTAGTTCATCTCTATGCACAGTCTGTCCAAGAATTTTTACAGTAATTGCATCTAATTCAGCCTTTCTTGCAAGTTCCAGATTTGATTTTGCATCTTCTAATGCTTGCTTCTGCTCATTTTGTTTAGCCTGAAGAGCAGCCTTAGCAGCCGCAGCAATGTCACCCTTAGAGAGGGCATCTGCCAATGTAAGAGTATCTTGTTGTCTTTGGTTATTCTTTTCTTGAATTCTTCCAATCTCATCAAGAGCCTTAATTCGTTTATCATACTTATCATTGACTTTCTTTTCTTTATTAGAAATAACTTCAAGACCAGCGTTATAAAGGTCGTTTTGTTTTTGCAATTGACCAGTCGGACCTGCAAGAATATATTCTAAACCAATTTTTGCATTCTCTACTTCTTTTGCTTTAGCAATAACAATTCTACCAACATCAGAGATTCCTCCCTTAGCCTTTGCAAACATTCTATTTTGGTCTTCTTCGCTACCGCCAAGGAATGCTTGAATAAGTCCATCACTAGCACCTGCTTGTTTTAACAATACCGCTTGACCAGAGAAAACATCTAAACTTCCTTTTTTATATGTATTCAATGCTTTAAGAGAATCAAACCATCCAGTAGTTATGTTTTGAGCAAGATTTGTGGCTTCTCTAATTGTTTGAACATATGGGTCAATAAATGATGCTGATGGTCCTGCAGGTGGATTATTTTCATCTCCACCAGGAACTGTGGTGTTATCCAGTCCAACATCTGTAACAGTTCTATCGGATTGCCAGGCAGCATAGTCAGCAAAACTCTTTGGTTTGCTTTGTGTAGCATTCCAAGTATTATATGACTTAATCATATCTGCATCGCCCTGTTGCAGCATAGTCATAACTTGCTGGAATTCGGATAAAAACACAATTTTATTTTGTTTGTTATATTTATTAAAGTATGCTCCTACGCTCTTTGCACCAAGAGCCTTTGCTAAGTTTGGTCCAAGAATTTCTTGTGCAACTGTAATGGTAAGTTTGCTGTCAGCAACATTTTGTAGTTCAGAAATATTGGTCATAAACTCTGACATTAATTCTGGATTTTCAACAGAGAATTTCATAATTGCTTCTACTGTTTTCTTTTCCAAATAGAAAACACCAGTTGTTTTTTGAGCAAATTCTAATGCATCATTCATTTGTTTTGTAGCCACTGGGTCTTTTAGACTCATATCGAGAACAAATTTTCTTGCTGTATATTCATTCATTCCACTTGCCAAACCAAGTGTTCTATTTAATTCTGTTGGACTATTTGTTAACATTGTTTGTAATTGTTCGGAACCCTGTTGGCTACCACCAAAAAGTTGACCTGCAGTTTGAATTTGATTAAGTCCAATTTGTTTTTGACCAACAGCAGAAAGTAGCATTGTTTTTTGAACATCTGTTCCCTGCATAGCCTTGATAGTATCTATTGCCATATTTGCTTGTACGTCAAGACCTGTTCCCTCAAATGCTTTCTTTAATCCTTCTGCAGCAGCATTCATATTTTCCATTTGAGCATTCCACAAGAAGCCCATACCAGTACCCTGATTATTTAGAATATCGTACATCTCTTGTGTTTTATCTTTATTAAACTGTAGCAATTTTGCCTGTTCAACTAAATATTGTTTTTCAAGTTTTCTTGCTTCTGCTATATCTCCAGTAGCCTTTGCAGATGCAATTCTTTTTTCATAATCTATTTGTAAAGAATCTACCATTTGTTGTTGAACAGATAAAGCACTTCCCAAACTTGATGATAGATAACCAGCATTTTTAATAATTTCTCCCTGAGCATCAATTGCTGCTTTTGTAGCAATACCAAGACCAGCAATAATTCCTACTACTGGACCAAAAGCCTGAGCACCCAAAATACTTCCAAGCATTGCTCCAGTTGTTCCTGCTACAGAGCCACTCAATGCACCTGCAATTGCAGCACCACCAAAACCTGCAACAACAGCAGAAGCACCGCCACCGAGAACAGCAGCACCAGTACCTGCAGCCATAGTTGGAGCAACATTGCCAGAAGCCTTTTGTTGCTGTATAGCAGTTTGTTTAAATTGTTCAACTGATTCTGTAATAAGTTTTGTTCTTACCTCTAGTGGATTTTTCTTTAAATCTTTTCCATTTGGACCAAGAATGTTGGACATCTTTCCAATAATTTCAATACCAAATTGCATATCTCCCAATTGTGTTCCAAGATTTGCGGCAACGCTTCGTGCTTGTGCTGGAGATAAAGCACCAGAAACAACAGAAGCACTTAATTGTTCAACCATTAATTGTTTTGCCTGTTGCAAACCTAATGTTTTTGTAGCCTGTCCAACATCTTTTACAAGTTGCTTTCCAGAATCGGACTCCATATAGGATTCACCAAAAGTTTTTTTACCTGCCACAATATTATAGAATGCTCCAGCACTTGTCTCTCTACGTTTATTCATAGTTTCTGTAGCAGTTACTGTCTTTGCAAAATCGGCAAATTTTTGAATAGCCTTGCCGCTAGAACTCATTGCTTCTCCTAGTTGTCTTGCTTCATCACCAAGTTTCTTCAAGTAATCATTAATCTGCATACCTACTGTAACTATTCCTGCAAAGGCACCAACAACCATACCAGCAGGTCCAGGAATTGCAGCCATCGCACCTGTTACTGCTCCAATTGCAGGTAATGCTGCTTGGGCTGTTTGACCAATTACTCCAGGTACCATAGAAGCAGAAGCAACAATAGTAGATAAACCATACATTGCTCCCTGAACTTTTCCAGTAAATTCATTTCTCTTAAATGCTTTAGAAAGTAATGATGGACCTTTATCTTCTCTTGCATATTGCTTATCAAGATTTTTATCAAATTTCTTTTGTTGTTCTGGAGTCATTTCGTCATAGTTAGCATCAACCCTGGCTTGATTAGACTTTAATTTCCTTTCAGCAATCTTGGCTTCGTTAGCCGCAATAATTGCTTCCTGTTCCCTTTTCTTTAATTCTTCTTTTTGTTGCTGAATTAATTCACGTTGTTTTACGTCCTCAAGTTTAGAATCTATAGCACTATCAATTTGTACTTGGGCAGCCTCATCTTGAAGCCTATTTGATTCTTGTTTTGTTTCATCGCCAATAAGAATAACCTTTAATGGTCTTTCATAATTAAATCCTCCTGAAATAAATCCACCGTCTTCATACCCTGGAACTGAAAATATGCCATTTGAATAACCAGGAATAATTCCTCCATTAGCATATCCTGATAAATTACCAGCAATCATCTGCTGAATCATAGGGCGATGTTTAGCAGCCTGAGCAGCAGGGATAACAGCCTCGCCTGGAGATAGCATTGCAGGAACTACATCGCCAGCACCCTTTGGTCCTGGAACTGAGAATACACCATCAGCAAATTTCAGAACTGGTTTTTTGCTTGCACTTTGTAAAGTTTTAAAGATTTGTGAAAGAGCACTTTGTGAATTTACTCCACCACTTGTTAGTTCTAGTTTTAAAATTTCTGCAAGTTCTGGATTTTTAGCAAGTAGTGACAAAACAAAAGGGTTGGTTCTTAAATCAATTGGATTTTCCGATATTGGTTTAGATAAATCAAAACCAAGCAGTTTAGCCATTTTGCTAATTTCTGGAGATGTGTCATATTCATTTGAAAATTTATCATCTTTAGAATATGCATTTAAATCAATTCCATATTTTTTTGAAAGAACATCGGCTTTTTGGGGAGAGAGAACAGTTCTAATAGCCATCATAATTCTAGATTTAAAGTTTTGAATTCCAATTTGTGCCATTTCATTAAATTTTGTTGACTTATCTTTATCTTTTGCTGAATTAACCCCAAGGTCAAGGTTTACAAATTTGCGAGTTTTTGGATTAAAAACTATATTTTCTGTATGAGCATCGTCATTTCCAATCATTGCGTTAAATGGAGCATCTTTTGTAATGAAATCTTTAGCAGCCGCCATAAGTGTTTCTGCTGCTGAGAATTTGTTTGGTTGTGATTGCAACCACTTGGTCATAGTATCAGACATTGTGTTCTTTAAACCTGGAACAAACTCACTCCCAACCAATCCTTCGCCAAACATGTTCATTTTATGGGCACCAGGATTTTGCATAGCCTGGTTTAATTCAGACATAATTAGTTCTATTGATGCGTCTGTAGATGATTTAGTATTTTTTACATAATATTTTTTACCATCAATTATTCTGTATCCACCTGGAACTGCACCAAGTTTATCCTTTTTCATTCCAGCAAAATTTAAATCTTTTAGAGATAGTTTTTTAACTATTTTATCTGTTCCTTCTGCATATCCTGGAATAATGCCACCATCAGCATACTTAGTTTTCTTTAAACCATAGCCAGGTTTAGCACCAACATACCAGTCAGTAAAAGCCTTTCCATGTTCATAACCAATATACCCTTCTTCCATAAGTTTTTGAATAAATGGGTCTGTCCATTTAGCACCAAATACACCAGGAATAGTTTTATCGCCAAACCAAGCATCATCAATTCCTCTATTACGCAAAAGATGTTTATATTCTTTTGCTTTTTGAAGCATAGTTGCTTCATCAATATAACCTTTACTATTTCTTACAAATTCTTTTTCTTCATCAGATAGGTCTAGTTTATAAATATTATTACCAAAATTGTGAAATAGTTTTTTAGAATCTAATGGGTCTTCTGCAAAATAAGTTCCTGGACCAAAATATCTTGAATTTTTAGTTCCAACATCTTTAGGATGTTTTAAAGCACTAACTTTTAGTCTTGAAGTTGTTCTATGTCTTAGTGCTTCTTGTTTTAGTAATGCAATTTCTCCAGGGCTAAGACCTTCATCAATTGCATTCTCAATTTTTTGTTCATGTGCAGCAACTTCAGCACCAATAACAAGATTTTCTTTTTTATCTGCAAATCTATCTTTCATTTCTTTTGCATAGAAAACATTAGACTGACCCATACCTCTTAGTTGCTTCATTAACCAAGCACTAGCATTTTTACCCTTTGCACCCTGCAACATTGCATATTCTTTGCTTTGATAGAACTCTGCAACCTGTTGTTTAACTTGTTCTATTCTTGCCAACTGCTGTTCTTTAGGCTTACTTACTAATCCTGAAAGTTCTGGAGTTCCTCTTCTAAATAATTTTTCTCCACCCTTAGAATCATACATGTCAATCATTAATTGTTCTTTTTTCATTCCAGGCTTATACATAGACACAAACTTTTCCATTGCTGGAATAGAATATTCTAATTCTTTAATTTTTTGATATTTTCTAAATGCAGAAGCAAATTCATCATTTGGCATCCATTGTTTATAGTTTTTTGGGAAAGCAGTAATCTTTTCCATACTGCCAAGTTGTCTGTCAGAGAATTCTCCATCATTTGTTCCAATGTTAGATAGACTATTCCAAATGGAACCTACAAATCCACCACCTGCATACCCAGGAATGATTCCACCATTAGCAAGTTTTGCAAGGAAGACCTCAATAATTTTTTGGTCTCCATCTTGAGTAATATTAGTAATCTTTCCTTTAAGTCCTGGTGGCAAAAGTCCTTCGGATTGGAATGGGTAGGCATCTGCTTTATCGCCAAAAGCATCTTTTTTATAAGATGGATTATATGATGCATGATTCATAATTCCTGGCATGTCATAACCAGCAATAAGTTTTAGAATAGTATTTACAGCACGTTCTCTAGCACCTGTATTTAGTTTGCCAGCAGAAGTCATACCGATTGCTTGAAGTTGAGTTTGGTCAGCAACTGAAGTAAATCTATCTCCAAGTTCAATTATGTCACCAATTTTTTTATTTGCAAGTTGTGCTGTTTGTCTAATAGTTGGAACACGGAACATTTGACTGCCCTTGGCAATTGTTGATTTAGCAACTAGACTACTTAATGCATCGCCACGTTGAATTTGAGTTAGTGGTGAATTTTGAATAAAGGAAACTCCAGCAGCCTTTTCTGCCTGTGTTGGCATAGCAGAGAATCCTTGTGGAAGAACTTCTTCAGTTCCTGTTTTATATCCTGGAATAACTCCACCATTGGCAAGGAAATATGGTTTTGGTTTTGTCTTTTGCCCTGGAACTTTATATTCATTTAAAGATAATCCCTTGAAGAAAGTTTTTGCTGGTATTCCATTTACAGTAAAGTCACTTGCTTCTTTACCCCAATCATCCGCATAAATCCATTCTTGAAGAGATTGCAATATTGCTATTCTGTTTCTAGCAAGTCCAGCATAGACCTCTTCCCCCTCATATCCCAGGGAATACTTCTGATATCCTGGAAGTTCTCCTAATAATGGTTTTCCATTTACAAGCAAATCGTCAAAAGTAGGTAATCCAATTCTCTTATATTTACCAGTTTTTTTACTATATACAGACTTTCCAATATCACTAAACTCACCTTGAGTTATCATTGTAGCAATTTGTGCTAGTTCGTCCAAGTCGTGTGTACGACCCCAATCTTCAAACTTAAAACTCTTTAGTCTAGAAGAAGTGAAAACTTTCTTATTAGCATTTGGCAGAGTAGATGACTCATTAGAATATTGTCTTTCTCTTTCAGATTTAGGGAGCCACTTAAATTGTCCAGGGAATTGTGCCTCAATAGCATCTCTAGGCAATTTAGAGTTTGAACGAATATTATCGGTTCCTTCAGCATACCCTGGCAAGTTACCAGCAATCATCCCCTGAATAAGTCCACTATGTTTTGCTGCTTGTTTAGCAGGAATAACTGCTTCGCCAGGCGACAACATAGCAGGTACTACATCTCCAGCACCTTTTGGACCAGGGACTGAAAATGTGCCATTAGCAAAAAAGTATGGCTTTGGCTTTGTTTTTTGACCTGGAACTCTGTATTCATTTAAGGATAATCCTTTAAAGAATTGTTTTGCAGGAATGTTGTTTACAGTAAAGTCTTTTGCGTCTTTACCCCAGTCATCTGCATAAATCCATTCCTGAAGTGACTGTAGCATTGCTATTCTATTTCTAGCAATTCCAGCGTATACTTCTTCTCCTTCATATCCTAAAGAATATTTTTGATACCCTGGAAGTTCTCCCAAAATAGGTTTTCCATTTACAAGCAAGTCATCAAACGTAGGTAATCCGATTCTCTTATATTTACCAGTTTTTTTACTATATACAGACTTTCCTATATCACTAAACTCACCTTGAGTTATCATAGTCGCTATGTGTGCTAGGCTGTCTAAGTCATGTATTTTTCCCCAGTCTTCAAATTTAAATGATTTAAGTCTTGAAGATGTAAATATTTTTTTATTTGCATTTGGTTTTGTAGAATCTGCAAAAGAATACTGTCTTTCTCTATCTGACTTAGGGAGCCACTTAAATTGTCCAGGGAATTTTTCTTCAATAGCATCTCTAGGTACTTTTGAGTTTGAACGAAGATTGTCTGTTCCTCCTGCATATCCAGGAATGATTCCACCCATATTTAGTTTAAGAGCATCTAAACCATAAAACTTTCTTTCTTTAGCAAGTTTACCTAAAATTTCCTCTGGCTTCATACCCCAATAAGAATCTACAACAGCACTATCAAAAATTCCATATTTAGATATTGTGTTATTATATTTTTTAGATAAACGGTCGCCCTCTTTATGATTTCCTTGTTCGTATGCTTGATTAGCCAAAGCATAAAGGAATGATGCTTGTGAGAATTCTTTAGTTTGTAAACCTTTTGGTGCTTTGGATTGTGGTCCATAAACATTGCTAGGTATAATTCCACCCTTAGCAAGAGCAAGTGGGTCAATGACTTTAATTCCAAGTTGGCTAACAGAAGCACGAGTTTCTGGAAGGTCATCGTAAAACTCTTCGATATCATACCACTGCTGATACTTAGAAGTTTTATCATACTTCATCTGTTCTGGTTTACGATAATCTTTGCTTGCTCTAGAAATTAGTTTTACACCATTTGTGTCAATACCCAATTTTTGCAGGGTGTCCAGTGTAACAGCATCATAAGACTGTGGTCTTGCAGTCATAAGAAGAATCTTATTACCACGAATCTGAGCCTCTTTTAATCTTTGAATAGCAGCAGGAATACCTTTAGGGTCTTTTGCTACTTCTTCCCACCAATTAAGTCTTTGCTCTTTAGGAAGAGCCTTATTTCTTTCTTGATGTGCTGGCATGAATGATGCTAGGTCAAGTAGTGTATCATCTACGTCAAATACTGATGCTTTAGGCTTTCCTGTTCCTCCTGGAACAATACCACCCTTAGCATATCTAGCAACGCCTTCAAAGAATTGGTCTGCTCTTTCATTTGGATTTATACCAGATACATCTTTAAATAATGAAAGTCTTTTTAGTAAATTAAAGTTTTCTATTGGATTGCCAACTGGCAAAAGTCTTGATTGATTTCCTTCTGCCCTAAGTGATTTATCATCATAAGTTGGTCTTCTTGGTTTATTTTGTGATTTTGAGGCTGGTATTGATAAATCTCCTGGAGCAATTCCTCTATCTCTAAATTTAAAGTCTCCAGTTATTGCACCACCCTCTCTTAAAATAGGTAAAATATTTGTTTTAAACCATTGTTCTCCTGTTGTTCCAGCAACCTTCCAATTCAAAATTTCTGGATTAGCATCTACTGCTTCTCTAATCCTTCTATAACCATCTGGGCTTGGTCTATTAAAACCTGTAGTTACTTGCGGTCTTTGTAATTGTGGATTACCCTGCTGCCTCATTGTTGAAATAAGAGATTGATTTTCTGGAGACCACAATTCTTCTCTTTGAACATCTCCTAGAACGTTTCTTACATAGTGGTCAATATTACTTATTTCAGAATCATTTAGAGTAGTTTGTGGGTCAGGTGATTTCCACCATTTTTTATTAAATGCAAGACCATCAGAATTAATCATGTACATTCTAACGCCCTCTGAGCCATCTCCCTCAAAGATATCTGCTGTAACTGTTGCTGTACCAGGGGTTATTGGTGCTCCTTGTGCTATTGAAAAATATGCTGCTTCATTTGCAGTCATACCTTCTGGCACTGGGAATCTCATTGTTCCTACTGTATTTCTAGATTCTTGTATACTAGCAAATTGTGAATTTTCTCTTAAAATTTCATCAACTTGGTCAGACAAACTTTGGTCAGTTACTTGTCCTAAAGGTCTTGCTTTTTGAACAATTTTATTATCAAAGTCCTGCATTAATCCTGAGATGTTGCTAGATATGTTTGTCATTCCTGGATTTGAAACTAAAGCAAGTTTATTAAATTTGTTACCAAACATTTGCCAAACTGTGGTCCAGTCTGTACCATTCAAAGGACTTGCTCTGTTTCCAATTTTCATCCTTTGATTTACTTTTGTAATCATTCTTGCTGTAGCATTTGAAAGTACTTCAAAACCACTATTTGCTAATTTTTCTGGGTCAACTGTTTTTCCAAGGGCTAAAGAAATTTGTTCAATTTGTGCTGGAGTTGGAACATTTCGTCTACTTCCATTGGCATTTCTACCACTTGGGTCCGATAGTGCAGAAACTATATGTGTATCCTGAAGACCAAACCAGTCATTAATATCATCATCATTTAGTTTAGAAATATTTGAAGCATACAAAGACTTTTTTGCGTCTTCGCTCATTGATTGATATTTGTTTGCTGGAACACTAGGAGTTCCCATAGAATATTGTTTTGGCTTTACCGCAGAATGCATTACTTGATACTTAGCCCAGTCAACAGACATACCTGCCTGAAGTCTTTGCTGCATATCCATATATGCTTGCTTTTCTTCTGGAGAAAGATTACCAAAGCCAGCAATAGTAGCCTGAAGTCTTGGAGCAACTGCTTGAATCTCTGCCTTAATTGCTGCATCGTATTCTGCAGGGGTCATGCTCTTAGCAATTTCTGCTGTTGATTCAGCAAAGAACTTCTTAGCACCACCCTTTACACCAAGTAAGTTAATAATGGCTTGTTCTTCCATTGAATTAATTTTGCCACCAAGTTTACGTTTACCCGATGCTGTTTGGAATACCCCAGAAGTACCAACATCTGCAAGAATATTTTCTCCAAGATTTCCAACACCAAGGTCTTTATCTCCACGAAGAAGAGAAGCAACAAGTTGTTTAATATAATTATCCTTGCTGAAAGTTTTTGGAACATCTGCTAGTCTTTCATCTACTGGTGATTCAAGAACTAGGAATTTCCTCTTATTGTCTGGGTCTGTTGGGTCCATCATTACACGAAGGAGTTGGTGTGGTGCTACAAGACCATGTGCGTCACGAGCAATGGTTGTTCCTCTAATCTCTGCCATTGCAGAAACTAAGTCCATCTGTGGTTTTACAAATACTTTAGTGCCATCTGGTTTTTCATAAATACCGCCAACACCAAACGCAGGGAAAGAGTGACCAGTTGTTGGAGAAATTTGTGTTCCATAATTAGTTGGTGGAGTTTGACCATAAGGACCTGCAGCAACTTCATCGCTGATTTCTTTCATGGTCTTACCTGTTCTTACAAGACCTTCAGTTTGTTTTTCGGTAAGTGGTCCAATAGTGCTTTGACGCATGCCAACACCAGTAGTACCACTTTCAAATCCAGGAAGATTTCCTCTAACCATGCCAGCAATTACAGGTGCATATTTTCTTGCATGTTTTGCAGGGATAACTGCTTCTCCTGGAGATAGAAGAGCAGGAACAATGTCTCCTGCACCAGCAGGACCAGGAACCATAGATACACCATTAGCATATTTCTTAGGTGTTGCACTTGGGTTTCCAACTGGAACACCTGGAATACCAGCGTAACCCTGTTGTGCTTGCACTGCTTGACGATATGCTTCTGTAAGTTTTCTAACTGCCTCTGTTTCTGATGTAAATGTTTGACGAAGTTTAGCGTGGGCTTGGTCAAGAGAATCAGCAATAGCAGCACTTCTTAACTGTTCTGTTGTCATATACTTGGTTTGTTCGCCAAGAATATCTGAAGGTTTAGTTGTTCTATTAATAAAAGATTTAATTCCTGTAAAAAGTTTCATAATGTTTGCTATACCGTTTGCAAGCAAACCAAAAGTCATAAGAAGAATTGGACCAATACCTGCAACAGCAGTTACAAGAATTGTAATAAAGTTTTTGGCACCAGAACTAAGGTTATTAAAACCATCAAGAATTTTACTAACAAATTCAACAATTGGTGTTACAGCCTTTAAAAATGCTTCGCCAACAGGAGCGAGTTTTGTTTGCATATCCTGAATAGATTTTTGAAATTTAAACATTGGAGAATCTGAAATCTTTTTCATTTCTCGTTCTGATAGGATTGCTAACTCTTCTGCTGAATTTTTAGATAGTTCTGCAACCTGTTGTGCTTGACTACCCTCTGCAATTACGTTTTGGAACAATGTTGAAATACGAGAGAACTGGAATTTACCAAACATTTGTTCAATAGCACGAGCACGGTTAAGTGGGTCAAGAGTATCTAATGCTTTAGCAAAATCAACAACTGTTTTCTTTAGATTTCCTTTATCTGCTTCAACAATACCTTTGACGTTAATTCCAAATCCTTGCAAGAATTTAGATGCTTTTTCTGATGGATTAATCAAAGATGCTAAACCAGATTTAATTGCGTTAGCACCTTCAGATGCATTAATTCCACCTTCTTTCATTGCTGTTAGGAAGAAGGCTAGGTCCTTAACATCTCCACCAAGTTGTTTAACAACAGGGGCAGCCTTTGGGATAGCAACGGTAAGGTCATCAATAGATAAGACTGTTTGGTTTTCTACTGCGTTTAAGAAGTCAATATTTTTACCTAAATCATCTGCAGCAATACCAAAAGCATTTGTAAGGCTAATTGTAGTTTCCAAAGCCTTGTTCTGGTCTACCCCACCAAGAACTGATAGTTTGGCTGATTGATTAATTTGTGCTAAAAGGTCTGAACCAGTCTTACCCATAGCGGCTGCTTGAGCAGCCATGTCCATAGTATCTGCAACAGCAACACCATATTTTGTAAACTCATTTGCAAGTCCCAAGACAGATTTAACCATCTTATTGGCTTCTTCTGTTGTTGTATTCATGTCTCCATAAACACGCTTAAACTTAATAGATGCTGCCTCAATTTGCATATATGATTTAGCAGCGGCAGACCCCATCAAAGTTAATGGAATTGTAAAACCAACCATCAACTGGCGACCAGCCCATTGAGTGTTCTTACCAAAGTTTAGAAGTTGAGTAGAGCCTTGCTTCATCAACTGGTTAAAGAGTTGCTGTTTTTGAGCAGCAATCTGTGTCTTTGTTGCAAGACTGTTCATATCAAGTGCAAGTGGCTTTACAGCAATAGCCTTCATTGCACCATTAGCATCACGACCAAGTTTAATATATTGGGTTTGAACTTCTTTTACTCGTTCAATTGCTACCTGCTGGATAGTGGCAAACTCTGATTTAAATAATTTACCAAATGTTTTAGATGCCCCACCAGCATAGCGAAAGTATTCGCCAATTCCCATTTTATTTTTTTCAAGTGCTTCTGTAAAAGATTCTGCACTTGTTTTAATGGTCTTTATGTTTGCCTGGAATTTTCCAGTTGCATTAATAGAGGTTACAAGATTTTGCTGCATTACAGCAGCAGCCTGTGCATTTGCTGCACCTGCTTTTCGCATTGCTTGCTGAAAGGCTGATATTTGTTCCTGAAGTAACTTAAGTTGAGCCAGAGCATCTGACGTATCTATATTTACTTTTATGTTGGATTCAATATCAGCCATTCAACTACACCGCTTTACTAGCCGATTAAACCACCCATTAGCGAAGCATCGCTAAGTCTAATACCAGATGCCTCTTCGACAATCTTATATACGGTTGGTAGGTCTAAAAGTTCTTCCAGAGACTTTGAATCCTTGGCAATTTCTGGAGCATATTGCTGAAGAGCAATCTGTACACACTCCATGAGAAGTGTCATTGACTTCTCGTTATCCTCTGCAACATCTGCGATACCCTCAAATTTCTTCATAAAAGGTCGTAGAAGTGAGATTTTTAGTGGTCGTACTGAGATAGTTGTTCCATCTAGTAGTTCTACAGTTTTTGTTTCATTGATAGTTGTAGACATGAATCCTCCTTAAGGTTCTATATAATTATAGCATAGAATGCTTTCTTATATTACTTCATAATCAAGACCCATGCCTATACCAAAGCCAGCCTTAGCAGCACGCTGTCCTTGATAAGAGATAATGTCATTAGGGTCGCTAGTTGCACCATTGGATGCTACCCTGGCTTTCATTGCTTCCCAAGGGTCTACTTCTTGTTTTCCGTTGGCTTCATCCAAGTCTACCCCTTGCATAGCGGCAAGAAACTTCTTTTCGTTATAATTAAGTTCTCTAGTTGTTTCCAAGATTGCCATTAGTTCTGGCATAGATATGTGAGATTCTAGTTCATCAAAGTTTTTCCAAATACCCAAAACAAATATTTCAGATTCAAGTTTAACTAAATCTAGTGTTTCCCACGAATTCTCTTTAATTGGTTTAGTTGGTTGATTACTGGAACCTGAACTTGTCTTGTCTGCATTAATTTTAATTCCTGCACAATGTTCTATAATTTCATAGATTGTTTGAAGGTCAACAATATCTTCAACATCATCTATAGTTTTCGCTACTGGATAAAATTGTTTCATTGCTATTCTTACACAATCTGTTAAAACTTTAACAGATTCATCATCGTTTGCTGACGAATATATTTTGTCAAATTTTTCCATAAATTCTTTTAAATATTTAATCTTTAATGGAGTTATCTCTAAGATTGTTCCATCCACAAGTTGTATTTCGTTTATTTCATATATTTTAGTAGGCATAATATAAGTATACCAAAAGAAACTGCCCCAGGAATCCCCAGGGCAGTCTCAACGATATTTAGTTATTATTTAGTTTTAGTAGGTTCTATCTACAATCTTACCATATGAACCTGCGTCATCTGGAAGTAGACGGAAGTTGACTTCGAATGCAGTTGCTGAGTCACGCTTTGCTGATACTGTTACTGAATCGATTGAAACAGCACGGTATGCAATGTATACACGTTCCTGCTGGTCTGTAGTAGTTGGACTTGTTGAGTCGAATCCATCCTTGTTTCCAAGACCTGGACCAACTGCAATAATACCACGTTCTACTGGGTAATCTCCCAAGTCACCAGAGTTAATATCTAGTACTGACTCGTTAACCTGTGCCAATGAACCAACTGTGCTAAGAGTAGCAGCAGATGTAATTGACGATAGTTGACCAGTTGTAAGTTGACTTAGATTAGTCAAACTCGATAGATATGTAGTTTCTGCAACAGTTGAAATCAAGTTTCCTAGACCTGGCTGATAGTCAACGTCCTTACCAGCAATTGCTAGAAGTAGGTTTTCTAGAGTTCCTTCTGCAAGTGTTGTCTTTAGTGTTACCTTCATACCCTGCTTAAAGATTTTTGCTGTGTCTAGTAGTTGGTCTACCATAACTTCACCAAAATCTGGAGCAAAAGTAATCTCAAGACCATTGTTGGTATAACCAACGTTGCGGAATGTGCTTGCGTTACGGTCTGTTAGTGTAACTCTATAAGATTCACCACCGACAAAACCTGGAACTGTAATTGCACTTAGTGACTGTGAATCTCTTGTTACAAAGAATGCTGCGGCACCAACGATAATGTTGGCATTTGTACCTCTTGTATATCCCATATTTTTCACCACCTTTCATTGTGAGAATAATTGGACTTTGTTTCCTCTGTATAAGTATAACACGGTTTTAAAAATTAGTCTTGTTGGAGCATTGTATAGTCATAATATATGACTAGTTTGTTGCCGCCATAGGTTCTTGCTGTAGCAAAATTGATAATATCTCTAGTTTCTTGAAGTTGAAATACTTTAAAATTGTGAAATCTAAAGTTTGGCTGGATACTTTCTCCTTCTACCAATATAGAGCCTTTTCTTGTGCACCATTCATTGAGTTCTTCTGCTGATTCATCTTCACGGTCAAGAAGTCTATTTACTTTTTCAGTAATCTTAATCATGTTAATAATTGAATTTTCGGCAGTAGCATAGAAATAGTATATTAGTTCTTCACATTTGATATGTGGAAAAGGCGATTTACGCATACGGATAAGTCTATCATATGTACACATAATTCCACCTGGAGGAAAGAATTCTGTGACATCGTTAATTGTTGATGGGGTAGTTGGGAAGAATGGAACTGTATCAAATCCAAGTCCTTCCAGTTTTTCTTGTAGATAGGCATTGACCCATAATACAGGCGTGTTTAAGATAGATGTTCTAGTCATTATTCTATTTTACCACCTTTTGCTGCCCAGCGATATCCAACTTTAAACCCAAGACCTTTTCCTCCACCTTTAATTCCAGAACTTAGATTATCTTTATATGGTCTAGGATTGTTGAAATGTTCAGTTATTCCACTGGTCATAATATACGATTGAGTGAAATAACTTTCAAAAAATGTTTTTAGTGTTTCTTCAAAACTACCAGCAACGCTCTCTCCACCAGGTCCAGAAACAAGTGTTGGCTTTTTTGTAAAAACAACTTCTCCATCTTTCTCAAATCTTAAAACACCATTTGGCTTTGGCTTGATAATAACTGGTATACCATTCTCCATGATGTTAGCCTTATCATAGAATGGCTCTGTTGAATTATTTGAAAATGAGGTGGATTGTGAAAAAGTATAGTTAAATGATAAACTATTTTTTCCAACAACAACATAGTCTATATCAAATAACCTTGCTTCTGGAGAACCAGTTTGATACCATTCATAAACGTGATGTAGACTTTCTGGACTTATTCTAGCGTTTGTGTCTATAAAGTTTTTCAATGATTCTATAACTGATTTACCAAGGTTATCCATAATAACTGGTTTTGCTTCTTCTACCCCATCTAAAAAACCTATAGAATAGTTAACTAAATTTTTTAAATCTTTTTGAAGGTTATCTATCTGAAAAGAAACTATCATAGGTCAACAGCCTGATTTTCTGAGCGTCTAAGAATAACTTTGTAATATTCCACTTTTCCAAATGCACCAACAATTGGATTGAGGGTAGCAATTTCAAAAAGTGTGGAATTGCCAGAACGTGGTCCTGCACTTTCATTATAAATTAATTGACCATCTTTATCACGAATGTTAGTAATAACAATGTTTGTAATAGAGTAAAGAGACTCAGTGCTTGATTGTGTTGGGTCATTTCTAAATCTACCCATAATGGAGTTATCCACATTTATATTTGCTTCTGTTCCAACGTCTTTTTTATTTTTAAGTCCTCCTGCATTAAAAGCACAAGCAACAGTTTTATCTAGAACCCATTGCTTTTTAAGATTTCCGTATGCTCCAGTTTCAACAATTGGGTAGTAGATATCAGCAAGTAGTGGGTATATAAAGTCTGTAGTTTCGCATATCATTATAGTATTGATGGCTTAAATACATTACCCTTGTAGTTGTTAAGAATCTTATCAACGAGCATGTTGCCAGTTCCCTCCAAAAATTGTGGGGCAAATTTAATATCGAATTGGTCTGTACTATATTGTGTAACAAATCGTTTGTAATAATCGTTTGAACCACACTTTAATTCTTCAATAAGGATTGTTGCAGCCCTTTCGACATCTGGTGGAATAGTTTTATATCCAGCATCCAAAACAAAAGTGTAGTCAAATCCTTCTGGGAATGCAACATATCCACTGATTGCTCCAGAATATAGACCTAAATCTCCAGAGGCTGATGGAAGCCTTAGTGGTGTAGACTCATTTCTATTATAAAATCCATTTGCCTCTACTCTAGCAATTGCTGAATTATCTAGCAATGTCTTGTACTCGTATTCCCAAACTCTAAGAACGCTACCTGCTGTAGTAATATTTCCTGTTGTTGGGTTTGCAAAACTAAAAGATGTAGTTGTTGGAACTGCTGTAACAATAAATGTTCCACGGTATCCTGTTGGAACAACTGCAGAGATTGTAACTACATCTCCAATTTCATATCCGTGAGCACTTGCTGTTGTTAGTGTAACTGTTCCAGATGATATTGTTGGGGTTTGTGTTGCAAGAGTGATAGCAACATCTTCACCATTATAAATAAGAACATTGTTTTCATAGACTTTCAAAACTTTGTTGACATTGTGCCAAATTGGAAAGTAATCTCCACCCTGTCCTTCTTTTGCAATAACTAGTTTGTGATTATAGAAAGCATCTCCATTTGCAGAATGGTCTAAAATATATCCATCCATAATTGACCTTGCAATAATTTCCCATTTTTTATACTCAGCAATATCTGCTGCTGTTGTTGCCAAGGTGTTTGGATTAACATATGGACGATAAACACTTAGATTATCATCAACCACAATTTCTCCAGTTGAATCTGTTACTTTAAATAAAAATTCACGGTCAAACTGTACTTTTGAACGTGGTAAGACATATGATATTTGTTTATTTGCATCAGATGTTAGCGTTGTTGTTTCGTATGAGTGGTCCACCAAATCCTCAACATAAACAGAATATGCAGTATTTGCTGCTGGAACATCCCATTTAGTTGTAATTGGATATGGTGGAACTCTCAATACTTCCATTTAGGCAAATGCCTCCGCTACTTCGTCTGGTGTTGCTAGACGAACGCCACGTTGGGTTAACCAAAAATCTACATACTTATTTGGAATAATGTTGTATCCAACGTTAATCTTTCCAAATCCATCTGCATAAAGATTTCTTGTAGAGAATAGTGCAACCTTTGATGGTGCAACATTTTCTTCTACAGGTGTATTTTCTACTTTTGGTTTGTTAATTTTTGTAGTTGTTGAACCCATTACACCATCTTTGTTATATCCCAATGTAGGAACTTCTTTTGTTGGTTCTGGTGTTACAACAACTTTTTCTTCAACTACTTCTGCAACTGGCTCTGTAACTGTTTCTACAATTACTTCTTCTGTTACAGGTGTTGACTTTGTTTCTTTATTTTCAGCCATGATAAATCCTCCTTAGATTTATTTTAATTATACCAGATAAATATAGAAAGGGGATAGAGAAATTAATCCCTACCCCCCTTCAAGGGTTAGTGCTTACAGATTACTCTGTAGTACTGTCTGCGAATGAGACTGCATCCAGTTCTTCCCATGCAATACCAAAACGAACAAACACTGTATATTCTACAGTATCCTTCTTTGGTACATAGAAACGGTTAACTGTGATATCTCTCTGGAAGCCCCAAATACGGTTCTGTGGGAACGTTAGGTCAACGAACCCAGTAGGGTAGTAAGGAACTTCGAGAACAGGTACACCTAGAACACGAGTCTGACGAGCACCACCAAAGGTCTGTGCAGCACCGCCAATGAACTGCCCACGAGTCTCTTCGGTAGAACCGATAGTATTGTAGGTAGTAGCATTGTTCTTTACGATGTTGGCAAATGTATCTGTACCAGCATAGAACTTTAGACCATTTGTGATGGCACGGTATCTACGAGGCATAGCCAAGATAAGTTGCTGCAACTTTTCAGGTGTCCAGTCGGTAAAACCTGAGTCTACAACTTCGTGAGCCTTTCCAAGGGTAGAACCTCCTGCACCTACGTTAGGTGTAGTCTTTTCCAAAGTAATGAATCCGTCCATAATCTTGATGAAGTTGTCAACTGGAGATACTGCAACCTGACCGTTAATAGCCAAGTCTTCAATATCATTTCCAAATGCGTTAGTCATCAATCGAACTAGGTGGTCCTCTAGAGCAGCACCTTCGATGTTATCTTCTAGTGATTCTGCAGAGACTTCCCAGTCTAGACGTAGTTTCTTTGTGGTTAGTTCAACCTTTGAGAATGATGCACCAGTATTCTTGTAGTCTGAGGTACCCTGGCTTGCAGCACGAATAACACGGTCTCCCACGTTAATCTTCTCCAATTCCATTGTATTTGCCCTCATAGTAACTCTGCGTCCATCTTGTGCAAGTGTAGTTGCGTCCCAAACATAGTCGATAAATCGTCTTGCCTGTTCGGGGCGTAGGATACCAGTACCTGAGTAAGTTGGATTTGCGGTGGCAGATGGGTTTACACCATTTGCACCTGTTGTTACACCAAAAGTAGCGGTTGGGCTGTTTCCCATAAATGTACCGTGCTCTGAAAAGTTTACTCCAGAACCAGTAGCAGAACCAAGGGTACCAAAGGAACCTTCAGCGTTAGGAAAAGTAGGCGTACCTGTTGGTGGCATATTTTTAATAATTTCTTCTGACATTTTATTTTTCACCTCCTAGTGAGTTTATTTTAGTAAATCGGATGTTGTGAGGAAACTTCCGCCCCATACTGATTTTTCCACCAGTACTGGTTCCTGAATGACCTCACCGAGGTCACCAGACTTACGGAAAGCGGTGTCTGCTTCTA
>Ga0114959_10000727_pt1 | contig 30749 bp, 24 predicted proteins | sample C_130625_EF_Meta_FD_87317 | JGI IMG/M metagenome (GOLD analysis project Ga0114959, IMG submission 87317) | Freshwater microbial communities from Lake Croche, Canada to study carbon cycling - C_130625_EF_MetaG | ecosystem: Environmental > Aquatic > Freshwater > Lake | place: Lake Croche, Canada... | reverse complement strand
CGGGAATTGGATGGACATATGATAAAGAAACAAATACTTTTACACCTCCCGCACCTATAGATCCAGTAAATTCTGGTACACAAAAATTAATTGATGCGGGATTAACTCAAGAAGAAATTAATGCTTTAATTAATCAAGCATCTCAACTTACTTTACAAGAACCTATTCAGTAGTATATAATCAGTATATGAATTTAGTTCAAAGAGCAATAAATGCTGGGGGTAAATTAGTCCCTATTGTTATTAAAGAGGGATTAGTTAAAGGAACTGGCTTAACAAATCCCGCCATTTTTATAGATGATGATGGCGACATACTTGTCAATCTTAGACATATTAATTATTCGCTTTATCATGCTGAAAAAAATATGAAATTTCCTTCACCTTGGGGACCTTTAGCATATTTGCATCCAGAAAAAGATATGAATCTTAGAACATATAATTATTTATGTAGATTAGATAAAAATTTAAATATGACTGATTATTGTTTAATTGATACTAGTGCTCTTGACGTCCCGCCCCTTTGGGAATTTGTTGGATTAGAAGATGGACGTTTAGTTAAATGGGAAGGCAAATATTATTTAGCAGGAGTTCGTAGAGATACTACTGAAAACGGTCAAGGTCGTATGGAATTATCTGAAATTGAAATAAATAAAGATAAATGGACAGCCAAAGAAATATCTCGTTTAAGAATTCCAGCCCCAGGAACTGATGAATCATATTGTGAAAAAAATTGGTACCCAATATTAGACAAACCATATCATTTTGTTAAATGGACTGCACCTACAGAAATTGTAAGAACTTATCCAGAACTTCCCGCCCGATGTGAGCAGGTGTCACTAACAAATACATTTGATGTTCCAGCAGATCAAAGAGGCGGGACTCAGTTAGTTCGTTGGAATAATTATTATCTTTCTGTAACCCATGAAGTTGGATTATGGAATAACTACCTTAATCAAAAAAATGGATTATACCGACATAGACTTTGTGTTTTTGATGAAAATTATAATTTAATTGGTTTATCACCAGAAAAGTTTTCATTTTTAGATGCATGTGTTGAATTTTGTTCTGGTGCGGCGGTACTAGATGATAATTTATTATTAACATTTGGGTTTAGCGATAATGCAGCTTTTGTACTTAAAATTACAAATACATTAATAGAAGAAATGATACAGGAGGCAATATCATATGGCAACAATTGAAGAGTTAATTGAATTAGCATCTTCAGATATGCTTAATCCAGAACATAATTTTAAAATTGCAAGAGAGTATGAATTAATTGGTCAAACTGCAGCCGCAATGTCATTTTATTTAAGAACTGCAGAATATGGATATGATACGCATCCAAATTTAGTTTATGCTTCATTAATTAGAATGTCATATTGTATGGACGATCAAAGCAATCGGGAACATACATTAAAAAATGCTTTATTTCAAGCCATTCAATATTTGCCAAAAAGACCAGAAGCATACTTTGTACTTTCCAGGTATTATGAAAAATCTCAAAAATGGCAACAATGTTATTTGTTTGCAGAATTAGGATTGATGCATACATCCAGAATTGAACCTCTTCCTGTTGATGTTGAATACTATGGAGAATATTGCCTTGAGTTTGAAAAAGGTGTGTCAGCTTGGTGGCTGGGTCGGCGGGATGAATCAAAAGATATTTTTGAAAAACTTCTTAAACAAGACATACCAGAACAGTATAAAACAGCTATAAATGAAAATTTAAAAAAACTTTAAATATTGAATAAACGCTTTTATTTAATATTTTGGTATACTTATACCATATGAGTCCTACATACAGTTATACTAGTAATCTTCAAACCGTTTCTGGAGCACAGTTTAATTATCCCGCCTACACGGACTCCCCAGACGTTCCTAGAGATATTTTTCGTTTGGCATCAGAACTTGATGCATATCTATCGTTAAATAAAGGACCAAAAGGTTTACAAGGTATACAAGGCGTTCAAGGTGTACAAGGTTTTCAAGGTATACAAGGATATAGTGTTCAAGGTGTTCAAGGTATACAAGGATATAGTGTTCAAGGCATACAAGGTGTGCAAGGAATTCAGGGATCTTCGGGTGTAGCAAATGCTACAACAAAAGTTTTATATGTTGCTAAAACTGGAAATGATGGAAATGATGGAACAACAATTGGATCAGCATTTTTAACAATTAAAGCAGCACTTGCAATTGCAACTGATGGCACAACTGTTTTTGTAAAAAGCGGGGAGTATACAGAAGTAAATCCAGTTACAATTCCTACAGGTGTTTCAGTTATTGGTGATAGCTTAAGATCAGTAACTATTAGACCATCAACTACAACTTCTGACATTTTTTATCTTAACAATGGTGTATACATTTCTGAAGTTACATTTAAAGGTCATACATCAGGTGCTTCTGCAGTATCTTATAATCCAAATGGTTCTGCGGGGGCTATTACAAGAAGCCCTTATGTATATAATTGTTCATCAATTTCAACTGGCGGCAAAGGAATGTATATTGATGGTAGTAAAGTAACTGGAAATAAATCAATGGTTGCTGGTCAGTATACTCAAATTAATTATGGTGGAACTGGTATTCATATTGTTAATCAAGGATACGCACAATTAGTTTCTATTTATACAATTTTTACAGATGTAGGAGTTCTTTGCGAATCTGGAGGATTTTGTTCCCTTATTGGATCAGATTCATCTTTTGGAAATATTGGTTTAAAAGCAGCAGGAGTAAGTTCTTTATTATATTCAGGAACAGCAGCAAATACAATTAATATAAATGATTCAACGGTTGTAATTAGTGGTTTAAGCCAAACTCCATATGCAAACAATGTTGTAACATTTGATAATGGAACAACATACTACACTATAGATAGTATTGCAAGTCAGCTATCTGGTGGCCGAGCAACAATTAACTTAACATCAAATATAACAACAACAATTTCATCTGGTACTACCGCAAAATTTTATCAAAATAGTAGAATTGTTGCTTCAGGGCATACCTTTGAATATTGCGGATATGGAATAGATCCAGCAACATCTTTGCCACAATTAGGCGGACAATTTATTACGGGAAATGCAGAAACCGTAACAAGTGGCGGAGGGCAAATATTCTTTACCAGCACAGACCAAAAAGGAAACTTCAAAATTGGTCCCAATTTAGTAATTAATCAAGCTTCGGGTACAATTAGTGGTACAGCCTTTAATAAAAGTCTATTTGCTATAATGACACCATATATACTGGCGCTTGAGGGGTAAAGAAAATGGCAGTAACACAATTAAACACATTTAAAACGTTTACAACAACTTTGACTACTATTGGTAGTAGTGCTTATGGTCAGCTTTTATACACCGCCCCAACTGGTTTTACATCTATCATTCTTATGGCTCAAATTAGCAATATAACTTCTTCTGCAGCACAAGCAACATTTTCTTATTATAATATAGCAACAGCTACAGCCGCAAGTACTACTCCTACCAATATTTCTTTAATACAAGGTTTTTCAGTACCAGGTAATGATTCTGTTTCTGTCACATCTGGAAAACTTGTTGTTATGACAGGAGATCAAGTTTACGCTTATGCAAGCGCTAATAGCACTCTCCAAATTGTATTAAGTATATTGGAAACATCTAATGGCTAAAAATTTATCAGGTAAAGTAAAAAAAACCCCTTCTTTACAAGCTGCACAAAATGCAGACAGATATAACTATATTGGTTTATCTGAAACAGAGCCAGATTTAGGCGTACCATCAACCGCAAATCAAGTATTAACTTCTACTACATCAGGTGTCCGCTCGTGGGCTCCTGCAACTTTATTGCAAGGTACACAAGGTGTACAGGGAATTCAAGGGCTACAAGGTACTCAAGGATTACAAGGTTTGCAAGGCACACAAGGTGTTCAAGGAACAGGAACACAGGGTGCACAAGGAATTCAAGGTATTCAAGGCGTACAAGGTTTGCAAGGTACACAAGGCTCACAAGGATCAGGAACGCAAGGTGCACAAGGTACACAAGGTTTGCAAGGAATTCAGGGATCAGGTGTTCAAGGCATACAGGGTGTACAGGGAATTCAAGGATCAGGAACTCAGGGCATTCAAGGTTTTCAAGGTTTACAAGGTGCGACGGGAACTTCAGGATCTGCTGGCGCAAGTGGAGATTTATATGCAACAACTTCCCCTACTTCATTTACATTATCATCAAATCAACAACAACAAACAATAACTGTTGGAACTGGACTAGCATATACTCCAGGACAAACAATTACAATTGCATATGATGTCAGCAATGTACAATCTGGAACAGTTGTTTCATATAATGGAATTGCTTCAACAAATAATTTAATATTTGTTAAAAATAGTTTTATTGGATCTGGAACTTATGGATCTGTTCCAAATCCTTGGTATGTAAATCTTGCAGGTGCTGCAGGATCTCCAGGAGCAAATGGCGCACAAGGTATTCAAGGAACTCAAGGATTACAAGGCTTACAAGGTTTGCAAGGCGGAGGATTTAATCAAGCACAAGGTTTGCAAGGTATTCAAGGTATTCAAGGTTCTTCGGGAACTAATGGAACTGTTGGAATAAATGGCGCACAAGGTATTCAGGGAGCACAAGGTACACAGGGTGTTCAAGGAACTCAAGGATTACAAGGCTTACAAGGTTTGCAAGGCGGAGGATTTAATCAAGCACAAGGTATACAGGGCGTTCAAGGAATAGCTGGTAGCGTACAAGGAACAACAGGTTCGGCGGGAATTCAAGGATTACAAGGATATAGTGGAAGCATATATTTAACATCAACAGGTGATACATTTACAGTAGCTTCAAGCGGAACTCAAACAATAAGCGTATCTGCTGGATTAGCATATACTACAGGTCAATCAATTATTTTAACTCATGGTACAAGTATTCAATATGGAACAGTAACTGGATATACTTCTTATACAACTACTGGTAGTTTAACTTTTACTCAAACTAGTTATACTGGTTCAACTGGATCATATGCGGGATGGCAAGTAAATCTTTCTGGAACATCAGGAGCCCAAGGCACACAAGGTGTACAAGGCATTCAAGGATTACAAGGTTTACAAGGCTTGCAAGGATTTGGTTATCAACAAGCACAAGGATTACAGGGTGTTCAGGGCGCACAGGGCACACAGGGTGTTCAAGGAATTCAAGGTACACAAGGATTACAGGGCGTACAAGGTTTACAAGGTTTGCAAGGATTTGGTTATCAACAAGCACAAGGATTACAGGGCGTACAAGGCGTTCAAGGTTTACAAGGCTTGCAAGGATTTCAAGGGACTGGTTACTCTGGAGTCACATCTAGTACTTCAGCAACACCAGCGTCTACTGGAACAATAACTTTAACTACTAATGCTCAAGGAGCATTTGCTACAGGTGACCGTGTTCGTGCAATTAATACTGCAGCAAATTTATTTGAAGGCATTGTAACAATTACTGGTGGCACATCTTTTGCAATTGCAGCAGATTATAACCTAGGTACAACAACCGCAACTTCTTGGACAATTACTCTTACAGGTGTACGTGGTGTTCAAGGATTACAAGGTTTGCAAGGCGGAGGATTTAACCAAGCACAAGGTACGCAGGGTGTTCAAGGAACAGCTGGTAGCACACAAGGTATTCAAGGAGTACAAGGTATACAGGGTTTTCAAGGTATAACAGGTGCGGGAGTCAATGTATCTGGAACCAATACTTATGGTGGTACTAATGCTCTCTTATATCTTACAACAGGAACTAACAACACCGCTATTGGCTATCAATCTCTTTACAATAACACAATAGGAACTTACAACACTGCTATTGGAAGTAGTACTCTTTATGCTAACGCAGGAGGAACTAGCAACACTGCTATTGGATATTCTGCTCTTCAGAATAACATGACAAATTACAACACTGCTATTGGATATGCTACTCTTCAAAATACCACAACAGGGAATTTAAATACTGCTATGGGATATGCTGCTCTTTTTGCTAACACAACAGGAACTACCAACATTGCTATTGGACCGTATGCTCTTTATACTAACACAACAGGAAATAACAACACTGCTATTGGATATGCTGCTCTTTATTCTAATAAAGTAGATTCTAACACTGCTATTGGATATTTTGCTCTTAATTCTAACACAACAGGAGTTTACAATACGGCTATTGGAAATAGTGCTCTTCAAACCAATATATCAGGAACTAGCAACACTGCTATTGGAAGTAGTGCTCTTGGTTCTAACACAATAGGAGGTTTCAACACTGCTATTGGACATACTGCTCTTAGCTCTAACACAATAGGAGCTAGCAACACTGCTGTTGGATATCCTGCTCTTTATTCTAACACAATAGGAGCTAGCAACACTGCTGTTGGAAGTAGTACTCTTTATTCTAACACAACAGGAGGTTACAACACTGCTGTTGGAGTTGCTGCTCTTACTTCTAACACAATAGGAATTTACAATACGGCTATTGGATCGTATGCTCTTCAATCTAACACAACAGGAAATAACAACACTGCTATTGGATATCAGTCTCTTTATAATAATAAAGTAGATACTAACACTGCTATTGGATATAATGCTCTTTATACTAACACAACAGGAGTTTACAATACGGCTATTGGAAGTAGTGCTCTTACTTCTAACACAACAGGAACTAACAACACTGCTATTGGATATAATAGTCTTACTTCTAACACAATAGGAAATAGCAGCACTGCTATTGGATATAATGCTCTTCAAGCCAATACAACAGGATATTCCAACACTGCTATTGGATATCAGTCTCTTAATTTTAACACAGGAGGAGCTAGCAACACCGCTATTGGCTATCAATCTCTTTACAATAACACAATAGGAACTAACAACACTGCTATTGGATATCAGTCTCTTACTTCTAACACAACAGGAACTTACAACACTGCTATTGGACTGAGTGCTCTTAGTTCTAACACAACAGGAAATTACAACGCTGCTATTGGATATGTTGCTCTTAATTCTAACACAATAGGAGGTTACAACACTGCTGTTGGAGTTGCTGCTCTTAGTCAAAACACAACAGGAACTCAAAACACTGCTATTGGATATAATGCTCTTACTTCTAACACAACAGGAAACAACAACACTGCTATTGGATATAATGCTCTTTATTTTAATAAAGTAGATAACAACATTGCTATTGGATATAATGCTCTTTATTCTAACACAACAGGATATTACAACGCTGCTATTGGATTTCAATCTCTTTACAGTAACACAACAGGAAATTACAACAGTGCTATTGGATATAATGCCCTTTATACTAACTCAATAGGATCTTCCAACACTGCTATTGGAAGTGCTGCTCTTTATTCTAACACAACAGGAACTAGCAACACTGCTATTGGATATGGTGCTCTTTACAATAACACAACAGGAGGTTACAACACTGCTATTGGATATCAGTCTCTTCAAGCCAATACAATAGGATATTCCAACGTTGCTTTTGGATATCAATCTCTTTATTCTAACACAACAGCAACTTACAACATTGCTATTGGATATAATTCTCTTTATTATAACACAACAGGAGCTAGCAACACTGCTATTGGAAGTAGTGCTCTTCAATCTAACACAATAGGAACTAGCAACACTGCTATTGGATATGCTGCTCTTCAATCTAACACAACAGGAAATAACAACACTTCTATTGGATATAATGCTGGCTATAATTTAACTACTGGACAAAATAATACAGTTATTGGGTTTAATGCACAACCTTCTTCTGCAACAGTTTCTAATGAAATAACTTTAGGTAATTCGGCTATAGCAACAATTCGCGCTCAAGTTACATCTATTACTGCTCTTTCTGATAAAAGAGATAAAACAAATATTGAATCAATCCCCGTCGGACTTGAATTTATAAATGATTTAAAACCTGTTAAATTTGAATGGAATATGCGGGATGGAGCAAAAGTAGGTCAATTAGAAGCTGGATTTATTGCTCAAGATTTGCTTGAAACAGAAAATAAATTTGAGGCAAAAGAATGGCTACAATTAGTTTTAGATGACAATGAAGATCGTCTAGAAGCAACACCTGGTAAACTTATACCTATATTAGTTAAAGCAATACAAGAGCTTTCAGCAAAAATAGCTGAATTAGAAGAAAAGATTAAATAAATGAAAACAGTTTTAATTGCTACTCCTTCTTATGACGGAAGGCTAGATGCTTGGTACACAAATTCTCTTATTAATACAATCTTACTCGGATTAGAAAAAGAAATAATTTTTAAACCAGTATTTTTATCTTATGATGCATTAATACAACGCTCTAGAAATGATTTGGTGGGAATTGCAGTAGATAACAATTTTGATGGCATCCTTTGGATTGATTCTGATATGGAATGGAATCCTGAATGGGCAATAGATGTAGTTACTTCTGGTAAAGATGTTTTTGGATTACCCGTCATTAAAAAAAGCGCTACTCAAGAATCATATAATATTAAATGTAAAATTGAAGATCTTGAAGAAGATGAAGATGGATTAATTAGTGTAGAAAGTGTGGGAACAGGTTTTCTTTATATGTCTAAAGAAGCTGTAAAACATTTATGGGATAATTCAGATTCTTATATACATAATGAAAAAGATCGCAGATGGGTTTTTGAAGTTAAAATTCAAGATGGAGATATCATTTCTGAAGATGTACTAGTTTGTCAAAAACTTATTAAGGGCGGATTTAAAGTATTTATTGACCCATCTAAAACCTGTAGCCATATAGGTTCTATGAAATATATGGGTAATTTTAAAGATTTTATTGTTAAAATTAAAGAAATAAATTAACGCATAGTAAGTTTTTATAGACAATCCTAGTTTAAAGGTATAATAGGTAGTATGTCGTGCAAACAAGGCAATAAATGGCGGGCAGCCAGTAATAACATACGAATATACCTATTAAAAATGGCAGGCTAATGTTCTATTTTTGACATTTACGTGGTATTATTGGCATATGAGCAAAATGAAAGTAACACCAATTGATGAAGTAAACTGGGGTTTATATGCTTGGCAAATGCCAGATGATACTCTTGTTACAGATGAAACTGGAGCGTATCTAAGTATCCCGTCCATGAAGGGCGACATACGCCAAATTAAAAAACTTAAGGATGCAGCAAATCATTATGGTTTAAATGAAGGAAAGCCAGTATTTTTTGCAGGTCATAGACCAGTAAACGATGAAGAACTTGAAATTCAAAAACAAAGATTAGAACTAGGTTTAGTTCCAGATGAACAAGATCTGCCAGCTATGCTTGATTATATTAAAGAGATGAGGGAGATGAAACTTGGCTAATTTAAAAATAGATGATTCCATTGATGAAGATGAGGGCGGGATTACCGTTAAAATGGATAACCCTATCCATACAGTAGAAAATGATTTTGTTGATCCATTTAATGCAACATGGGATGACATTAAGAAATCTGAAGGATTAAGCCCTAATTTTCGCCGTCAAGTGAATAGAATTCAAAAATCATTTACTGGCGTAGATGATGCAAAATCTAAAAAACTTGATCCACTTGATCTTACAGGATATTCTCTTTTTCAAATTGTTCAGCCTCCATACAACATTCTTTATTTAGCACAACTTTATGATGTTTCTCCATATCATCATTCAGCAGTAAATGCTAAAGCTGCAAATGTTACTGGACTTGGATATAAATTTGAAAATACATGGGCTACTACTTTAAAAATTGAAGAAGTTATGAGTACCCCTAAAAAGTTAGATAAATTGCGTTCAAAAATTGAAAGCATGAAAGAAAATTTACGTCAATTTTTAGAATCATTAAATTCAGACGATTCATTTTCAGAAACAATGAAAAAAATATTTATTGACTTAGAATCTACTGGAAATGCATATATGGAAATTGGTCGTACTTCAACGGGCAAGATTGGTTATGTTGGTCATATTCCAACTACAACAATGCGTATCCGTCGTCACCGTGATGGATTTGTTCAAGTTGTCTATAACCGCTATACATTTTTTAGAAATTTTGGAGATACAGAAACTCCAGATCAAATTGGAACTGATCCACAACCAAATGAAGTTATTCACTTTAAAGTATTTACCCCATCAAATACATATTACGGAGTTCCCGATGTATTGTCTGCTAAAAATGCAGTTGCTGGTGATGAATTCGCTCAACGCTTTAACTTAGACTACTTTGAAAATAAAGCTGTTCCACGTTACATTATCACAGTTAAAGGCGCAAAACTTACTGCTGATTCAGAACGTAAATTACTTGAATTTTTTCAAACAGGATTAAAAGGTAGAAACCATAGAACTCTTTACATCCCCCTTCCATCAGATGGAGATCAAGGGCGTGTTGAGTTTAATATGGAGCCAATTGAAGCGGGAATTCAAGACTCTTCTTTTAGAAATTATGCAGTAGAAAATAGAGATCGTATTCTTCTTTCACACCGTGTTCCAGTATCAAAACTTGGAATGCCTGCAAATGTATCCTTGGCAAATGCTAAAGATGCAGATAAAACATTTAAAGAGCAAGTATGCCGTCCACGTCAAGAAGAACTTGAGTTTAAAATTAACTTGATTATTAGAGAATTTACAGACGCATTTGTTTTAAGATTTAATGAACTTGCACTTACAGATGAAGAAACTCAATCACGAATTGATGATCGTTATCTTAAAGATCAAGTTATTACTCCAAATGAAGTTCGTTCACGTCGTGGAATGGCTCCTCTTGAAGGTGGAGATGCGGTTCTTGTTCTTAATCCAAAACAACAACAAGATGCAGCCTCTGATGCAAGTGGAAATAAAAAGCGTGATCAAAATAGAACATTAAATGCACCAGATAAAATGGGTACTGCACGTAATGCTAAAGGTGAAGGTCCTCAAGAAGGCAATTAAAAATGGCTACAGCATTAGACGTATTAAATGTAGCTAGAACGCAAATTGGTTTTCATGAAGGTGCTTCAAATGAAAATCCATATGGAATTTGGTATGGTGTTCCAAACGCTCCATATTGTGCAATGGGAATATCATGGTGCTTTGCACAAGTTGGCCTATCACATTTAATCGCTGCACAAACTCCTAAAGGTTTTTCTTATAATCCTGCAGCTTTGCCATGGTTTCAAAGACAAGGTATGGTTGTTAACAAGATGCAAGCTCAACCAGGAGACCTGGCATTTTTTGACTGGAATGGTGACGGCACCGTAGATCATGTTGAATTAATTGAAGCCGCATCACCTGGAGGATTAACTACAATTGGCTTTAATACTGGCAATGTAAATGATCCAACACAAGAAGGTTGTTGGCGATTACACAGAAATTATCTTTTTATAATGGCAATTGTTAGGCCAAAATATCCAGTAACTTTTCAACCAACAATTGGTGTATCTGGAAGTAAAAAAGCAACAGCAGTAGTTGGTGGAGCAGGTGCAGCCGTTGCAGGAGCGACTGGGATATTACACACAGGAACAGCAGCTGGGACAGCAAATCCAAATCCTTCTCCAACACCTACGGTATTTATTGCGCCACCATTTCCTTCATCTCAAAATTCATTTGAAATAGGACAAACTAATGATGCTGTATTGACAATACAAAAAGCTCTTGTTAAAAATAAAATGCTTGATATTAAATATGCAACGGGAACTATGAACTCTCAAACAAAAGCGGGACTTGTAAAATTTGATAAAAAATTAGGAATTATAGTAAAAGGTGGGGCAGTTCCACAGATTGTCTATGATAATTTAAAGGGATCACTATGAAATTAAAGCATCATTTTAAATTTAATATTTCAGACGCTAAACAGTTAAGTATTGCCCTTATAAGCTCATATGGAATGTGGGCAGCAACGGGGTTTCAAAAGAGCTTTACGGGGCTAATATACCCCGTAATGGGCTTTATAACAGGAGGCCTAGCATCACACAACTCATCCTTTTCCCCTAACGTTTTACCAGATTCTCATATACAAACCCCCTATGTAAATAACATAAATGACGGGAGTCAAGGGGTGCCACCACCAATTGCGGAAGTTAAAGTTTATAAACCAGAAGGGGCGGATGTTAAAAAAGTCATCCAAATCAATAGCAATATTATAAAATAATATCTGCTAAAATTATGAGTTAGTTATAAATCCTGCTATTATTTATTTACATATGGATATTCAAAAAACTTATTGGCAAAATAGCGAATCTTCAACATCGCTTCATTTTCCCATCACTAAAGTTGATAAGCAAAAAAGACTAGTATCTGGATTTGCTTCACTGGACAATGTTGATCGTCATGGCGATATTGTAACGGCTGATGCAAACAAAAAAGCCTTTGAAAGATTTAGGGGCAATATTCGTGAAATGCACGGACCAACAGCAGTTGGCAAAATGGTTAAATTTAAACATGACACATTTTTTGATCCAGAAACACAGAAAAAGTATAATGGAGTTTATGTAACTGCTTATATTTCAAAAGGTGCACAGGATGCCTGGGAAAAATGCCTTGATGGTACATATTCGGGATTTTCTATTGGCGGGAACATAAATAACGCAAAAATGGAAAAAACAGAAGGAGATACAGAATCTCGTCGTGTTATACACGATTATGATTTGCATGAATTAAGTCTTGTAGATTCCCCAGCAAATCAGTTAGCTAATTTTTTTTCTATTGAAAAAAATACAGATGGATCTTCTTTTATTAAAGGAATGATTGCAGATATTCTCTTGGAAAATGTTTATTGGTGTAAGCAAGATGAAGTTGCTTCAACATCAGAAGCAATGTCAAAAGATTGTGTTGTTTGTGATGCACCAATGATAAATATTGGTTGGGTTGAACAAACAGATTCAGAAAAATTTGAAGCAATTGAAAAAGTAATTGATTCTTATTTTAAAAAAGATGATGCTCCAACATCCGCTCATGCCGCTGGCGAAACAGCTGCTCCAGGTTTGGCAGGGAATGTAATTGATAGTAACGCTACAATTAATCTTTATCCTGATCAAAATAGCAATAAAAAAGTCACGTTTGAAAACGGACTTAAAAAGAGTGAAGAAATTTCGCTCACACAAGGAGGTAATAAAATGGCAGAAGATACAGATACAACAATTGAGAAGTCAATTGATGTAGAGACTCCAGCCGAAGAAGCTTCATCTGTTTCAGAAACTACAGATACTACAGTTGAAAAGGCTGCAGATATCTCTGAAGTTGAAGATACACTTGATTTTGAGAAGATGGTCTCAGACCTTAAGACCTTCTTTGGTGAGTCACTAGAAAAGTCCAATACTAATTATGCTACTCACGCAGCAACAGTACAGGACATGTACAACATTGTAAACGAAACACGTGCTGAAATGGCACGTTTGTCAAAGGGATATGAGGATATTTCAAAGGCAAATGAAGAACTCGTTTCAAAGTATGAAGCACTAAATAAGTCAGTAACTGACATGTTCGGAAAGATTGAGTATGTTGATCATCAACTCAAGTCTTTTGAATCAGCTACTGCAGTTCAGAAGTCCATCGGAGTTGACGCTCCAATGGGTCAAACAAAACCAAAACAAAGTATATGGCAAGGTGCTTTCCTCAGTGCTTCTAGCATATAAAAATCTACAAAAATATAAGGTGGTGAAATAAAAATGAGTAATGAACTTCTACAAAAAGTAATTGATACAACGAATCTCGGCACTTCTTCAGTTAACGCATCAGGTGACTCCTCTAACCTTTCAGGTAACGGTCTCCTATATCCAGATCAAGCTAATCGCTTCTTGGATTACATGTGGGATGCAACAATCCTAGCTAAGACAGCTCGTACAATTCGTATGCGTTCAAACACAACCGAAATTGATCGTGTTGCAGTTGGACAACGTATCATGACAGTTGCACAAGAAGACAATCCACGTGATTTCGTGGCTTCTTCAGGTACGTATTCTAATGCTAATGGATCAACATTCACAGCACAGAATGCAACCTTTAACAAGGTCTCTCTAACAACTCGCAAGCTTCGTCTAGATTGGGAACTTTCAGCAGAATCTCTTGAAGATAATATTGAAGGTCCAGATCTAGAAGATCACATTGCACGTCTTATGGCTACCCAGGCTGGTAACGATATTGAGGATACCCTTATTAACGGTACTGGTTCAGGTTCAGGTTTGATGTCAGCTTTTCAAGGCTTCCGTCAGTTAGCTCTTAACAACGCACACGTTGTTGATGCTGCTGGTTATGGTCTTGATAAGACAATTTTTAACCAAGCTATTAAGGTACTTCCACGTAAGTACAAGCAACGCCGTAATCAACTACGATTCTTTACAGGATCTAACTTGATTCAGGACTACTTGTTCAATTTGACAGCTAACGCTGGTAACGGAAACCCATTTGATATCGCTTCAGGTATCATTCGCGGTGATGTTGCTGCTAACGATGGCGGTCCAGGAACAGTAACTCCGTTTGCATTTGGAATTCCAGTTATCAACGTTCCGTTGATTACAGAAACCCAAACTTATTCTGGAAACGCAAACACAGGTGATGTCCACTTGACATTCCCACAAAACTTCGTAATTGGTATCAAGCGTGACGTAACAGTCTATCGTTTGTTCCAACCAAAGAAAGACACAATTGAATACACCCTATTCATTCGTGTTGGTTGCGTAATGGAAAACTATGACGCTCACGTCATTGTTAAAAACGTTGCAGTTGCAGGTTCTGTAATGTCTACTTCTTCATTTGGATCAGCAACAAACGGTTCAAACGTAACAGGTGGCGTAAACGGAAATACATACTAATTTTAATTAGTTGCAAGATTGAGGGCGGGATTAAAAATCCCGTCCTTAGTCATTTAATGATATAATTAACAATGACGAGAGGAAGTCAAATGTCATTTACAGATCTAAAAATTACAGAACTAAAAAAGGTTGCAGATTCATTTGCTATTGATGCATCTGAATTAAAGACAAAATCAGAAATCATTGCTGCCCTTGAAGAAGAAGGCATTACTTATCAAATGTATAATAAGTTTGATACTGCTGAAAAACAAGATATTAAGGTTCCAGAATCTGAAAAACAAAAGAGAGAAAAGAAAATTATGTCAAAGACATCAAATCAAGTACTTGTAAAAATGGAACGAAATAACCATTCTTATCAAGTTGGAGTATATACATTTACACAGGAGCACCCATTTCTGGCAATGTCAGAAAAAGAAGCTCAAAGCATTTTTGATACAGAGGCGGGTTTTCGCCTTGCAACTCCCCGTGAGGCGCAAGAGTACTACGCTTAAAAATTAAATAGGGGGTGTTGTGATTGCAAACAATCAACACAAACAGTCAAGAAAAGATTTACCTAGAAGTATATAGCAACGGAGTACTATCACAAGCTGACTCATTGCCAACTTTATCAATTTATAATGCTGATAACGATACCTATAATCCTGGTGGAATTTTAAGTCAAACACCCCTTTATACAAATTTAAACGCATATAATGAATCCCCAACTGGGAAATATTCATATCAATTAACTTCAAATATTACTAAAATAAATATGGTTTTAGAAGTTAAATGGAGTTTTACAGTTAATGGCGTTGCAACAACACAAGTTGATTATTATAGAATTGAAACCCCATATGCATCAATTTCAGAAACTATGGATTTTTTGGGCTATGTTCCAGTAGAAAGTTCTCCAAATTATATTGATCCTAATACAATTATTAAATCTGAAAAAATGGCTAGAACTATTATTGAAGGTTACACAGGGGTTAAATTTTATAAATATTATGGTGGTCAAGAAGTAACTGGAATTGGCGCCAATACAATTCAACTTACCGAAAAAATGCTTTCTTTAGATCAAATTTATGAAAATGAAATATTAGTTTATGATCAAACACAAAGTCCTGTTTATAACACTTTTGGCTACAGCACAGATATTAGTCCTACAGGATATCAACTTCGCATTTGGTACCCAGGTTGGGCAAACGGGTGGGACAATCAAATGGATCCAACCATTTTTGAATATGGACGTTTTAGAGATAATCACCTTTACCGTTTTGTAGGACAAATTGGTTACAACTATGTTCCAGAAGATATTAAACTTGCTTCAATGCTTTTGCAACAAGACATAATGTCAAATGATTTTAACTGGAGGAACAAGTATTTGTCTCAAGTTAGCTTGAGTGAAATTTCATTCAAGATGGCTAACGGGGCGTTTAATGGTACTGGTAATGTTATGGTAGATAACATCCTGGATCAATATCGCAAATCAAATATTGTTATTATTTAATGTTAAATAATTTAAATAGTTTTGTTGGTTCTATTATGAACATGACTGCTGACATTTATATTCAGCAAAATACTCAAGATCCAAGCAATGGAGCAATTACCAGATCATGGCTTTATTCAGATACAATCCAATGTAAAATTGAACCAATTAAAGCTCGGGGAGCTTCAACAAAAACAGACAGCAAAACATTTGGAGTTGGCTCTGATCAAAATTACAATGAAAAGTTTCAACTTAAAATATATGCTACTCAACTTTTAAGTAAACGCTGGCGTATTCAAAATATTAAAACAAATAGAGGAATTTCTGTATTTGTTGAAATTGATAGAATTGGTACTCCAGATACTATTTTTGAAGTTGTCGCCTCACACGCCGTGCTAGACCCGTTTGGGGCTGTTGCTTATTATGACGGAACACTTATAAGGACTGAGTTGCAAGATGACAGTCAAGCTTGAAGTTAATACAAAAGATCTTCTAGAAAATTTAGATTCCCTACTTGTTGGTTTAAAAGAACTTAAACAACCATCTGTTTTAAATCAAATTTCACGTGCAGTATTTTCTATTACTGGTGAAAGATTTATGATTGATATTGATAACTATGCAAGAATTAACCCTAAAAAAATGCATCACATTTATGAATGGGGCAAGATTGGAAATTCAAATGCAAGACTTTTTGTGTTAGAAAGATCATCAATTTTAGATGGATCTCTTTTAATTTCAACTAAATTTTTGCAATCAAAAATTCCAGTTCCAATTAATCCAGAACTTTTAAAACCAGGGGCAACTGGTAAAACAGTTTCAACAAAAAATATTTTTAAGAATAAAGCGCAAGTAATGGAATCTGGAACTCCAGTTTCTTTTCAAGCAAAAAAAGTTTTAGCTTTTATGGGTAATAATGGAATTGCTTTTATAGCACCAGGAACTCAAATAAATATTTTAAATCCTGGCGGGGTGCAAACAAAAAATGCATTTGCTACATATTTACTTGAATGGTATACAAAAAATGGTAATGCAATTATGGATTCATCTGGGTTATATGAGAGAATATCTAATGATGTATCAAAAGCTTTAAGTCGTAAAAATGCAGGTATTGCAGAAGTACAAAAAGCAGTTACTGCAATTGCTAATCAAATAGATCTAGGGGCGGTTATAAGATGACAACAGATTATTCAAGAGTAGCGGTATCAGATATAAGAAACGTCATTTGGGACCAGTTACAAAGTTATGGCATACTAAATAGTAATGATTACATTCCAAGTGCTTCTAACGGCTTTACAACCCCTCTTTGCCCTATTGTACCGTCTCAGCAGGTACCAGAATTTAACAATTTACTGCCAGGAAAAACTTATATTACCTATGACATTCTTCAAAGAAATACTGGCGTTCAATGGTGGATTTCAGAAGAAGCTATGGTTATGAGAGTTATTTCAAGAAGTACTTCACAAATTTTAACTATTATTAATTTTCTTACAGATTTTGCTCGCAGATATGAATTATCAGCTGCAGATATAAATAGTTATGCTCAAAAAACTTCAAGTCCTTTTAAGTTTTTATATTGCAGATTGGATTCAGCAGATCCCCTTCAGCCATTTGAAGATGAAGGCGGGTTTATGGTTGGTGATTTTTCATTTGTCTATACTTACACTAGATCAATAGATAGCTCTGCTTCAAATACTGGCAGATATATCTAAAATTTGAATTATTTCCTTTAAATGCTATGATTTTCTATGAGGAAGCAAATTGTCGTCTTTTTGTTTTAATTTAAAATAAATAAGGTGGTGAAATAAATAAATGGCTCTAAATACTAAAAACGTAATCGTTGGTGCAGCAGCACTCTTTACTAGCGTTGGTAACAATTCTAATAACTATGGTCGCCCATCAACAGATGCAACAAATCTTGGCTATCTTTTTCCAGCTGGTACTCCAGCACGTCAAGGTCTCTTGGCATCACTTGGTCAAACAACTGGTAACTTTGCAGCAATGCAAGGTGGATACCGTGAAGTTGGTCTTACAACTACAGGACTTGAGATTTCTTACGAACCTTCATACGGTGAAGTAATGGTTGATCAACTTTTGGATGCAGCTCGTTTGTTCAAGCAAACTCTTAAAGTTATGCTTAAGACAGAACTTACAGAAGCAACTCTTGAGAATTTAACATTCTCATGGGGTCAAATGGATTCTTACTATGTTGCAAATACTGCAAGCACAGTAACTGCAGTTGCAACACTTGTTAATAATGATACAGGTTTGGGCAACTCAGATGCTCCAGCAGCAACATTAAACTTAGCTGCAGGCGCTTTAGGTGATACTCCAGTAGAGCGTGTACTTATTGCAGTTGGACAAGCTCCACAGCAAATTGGTACAGCTGTTACAGAACCAGTACCATCTGGTGCAAGCTCTTCAATCTCACTTGGTGTAGGTTCAAACGTAGCCGCATCAGTTGTTCGCAGCAAAGAGCGTGTCTATGTAGCACGTCGTGTTGTTTCAATTGATACTACTTCACATGGATTAAAGCGTGATTCAGCAACAGTGTTCCCAGTGAACTTCCGTTGCTTGCCTGATACTGACTATAAGTATGCAGGATCAGAATATGGCGTAGTTATTGATCGTGTATACGGTACTAACTAATCAGTTTTAAAAAAACTTAATATAGATATCAAGCCCCGCCAGAAATGGCGGGGTCTTGAATTTGTTTATACCTATTATCTTGGTATAATTTAACTAACACAAAGGAGCTATAAATTGGCAACAACCGTATATGATATTGTAGAAATTGAACTAAGTGATGGAACATCCATTACACTAAAACCGCTGCCTATTAAGCAGTTAAGAAAATTTATGGAAGTTATAAATACCATGCAGGATTCAGACGAACAAGATCCAGATGCAGCTATGGAAGTATTTATTGAGGCATCAATGATTTGTTTAGATAACATTAGACCTGATTTATCAAAAAATAAAGATAAGTTTGAAGAAGTTGTTGAAGTGCCTACAATGATGAAAATTCTTGAAGTTGTTGGAGGTCTTAAGCTAACAGACCCAAACCTTCTGGGAGCAGCTCTAGTTGGGACGAACTAGATCTCCGCTCCCTAGAGTCTGAAGTTTTCTTGCTCGGACATTGGAAAAACTTTGACGAGCTAGAATCAAATCTTTCGCTTGAAGAGCTAACAGCAGTTTTAGATGCTTCAAGAAAAAAAGATTATGAAGATAAAAAGTTTGCAGCATCAATTCAAGGTATTGATCTTGAAGAGAGTAGCAAAGAGATAGAAGACATTTCTACTCTTAATTCTAAGCGTGTTGCAGAAAAAGAAGGGTTTGGTCCAGGCGAAGGCCTAGGCTTTATGACGCAATAATAAAATGGGGGTGCAAGTTAATTGGCTAATATAGAGCTTAATATAGTTGCACTTGGTGATTTCTCATCAGTCAATGCCCAAATAAAAGCATTACAAGCTCAAGTTACATCATTAAATTCAAGTCTTGGAGCAGGAGCTCTTTCTCCGCAACTAGCATCTAGTTTAAAATCAATAACAAATGATTTTAGTCATGCATTAGTTCAAAGTAATGCTTTCACAAAACAGACAGTTCAGTTAACAAATGAAACGCATAAATTTGGAACTGCTCTTGAAAAAGGAAAGCTAAGCGTTGGACAATATTTTCAAATTATTACAGGGCGTTCAGGAGCCGCTACAAATTCTGTAAAACTATTAGCTTTAGAGCAAACAAAATTACAAAATTCTGTAGTCATGTCAGATCCTTCAAAACGAGGATTTTATTCTGTATTTACTCCAAAAACAATTGATGCAGTTTCAAATGCAACAAAGATTGCTGCTAATGAACAAAATATTTATAATATTGCAGTAAACAAAGGCTCACAAGCACTTATTAACTGGGGTAAAAATACGCAATGGGCTGGACGTCAGTTAACAGTGGGTATGTCTGTTCCAATTATTTTGTTTGGGTCTACTGCTTCAAGAATATTTAACGATGTAAATGAACAACTTGTGAGATTGCAAAAAGTTTATGGAACTGGTTTAACTCAACCAACACAGATAGTGCTAGATTCAATTAAAAAAGATGTTATTGGTCTTTCAAGAGAACTTGCTTCAAGTATGGGTATTGCAGCAAAAGATACTGCACAAATGGCTGCAGATTTAGCAGCCACTGGTAAAACTGGAAACGACCTTCTAGAAGCAACAAGGCAAGCCATGAGGTTACAAAAATTGGGTGAAATGGATACCCAGACAGCAATGCAAACAACTATTTCATTACAAAATGTTTATAAGTTAAATACCAATCAACTTGCAGATGCAGTTAACTTTCTTAACGCAGTTGAAAACCAAACATCAACAAGCCTTCAAGATTTAGCAGCAGGTATTCCAAAAGTCGGACCAGTTGTTCAGCAACTAGGTGGATCATTTAAAGATACAGCAGTAATGATGGTTGCTATGAAAGAGGCGGGAGTTCCAGCAGCACAATCTGCAAACGCTATTAAATCAGCAATTGCTTCATTAATTAATCCATCTAAAGGAGCACAGAGTGCATTTGCAGCATTTCACATTAATTTAAAAGATATAGCAACATCAACTGGTGGCAATCCAGTAAAAATGATTATGCAACTTCAATCAGCATTAAAAGGATTAGCACCATTAGCGCAAGCACAATTAATTGAAAAACTTTTTGGTAAATTCCAAGAAGCAAGAATTCAAGCTTTGATTACAAATTTAGGTTCTGCAAATAGTCAAACAAAAACTGCTTTTGACTTAATGAATGCAAATAATACACAATTGGCTTCAATAGCAGCGGGCGAAATGAAAACGGCCAACGAATCAACAACTGGAAAATATAAAAGATCATTAGAAACATTTAAAGCCGATCTTATCCCAGTTGGAGAAATGATTATGAAAATTACTACAAATATTCTTAATTTTGCTAACCACGTAGCTAGTGCATTCAAGGGATTACCTGGCCCAGTAAAATTAGTCCTTGGAGTTCTTGTTGGATTTGTAGCATTATCAGGCCCTATTATTATGTTAACTGGTTTACTTGCAAACTTTGCGGGTAATATATTAAAAGGCGTATTTAATCTTAAAGAACTAGTAACTGGTGGAAAAACATTAGGTCAACTTTTAACACCAGAATTAATAGCTGCACAAAATGCATCAGATTTATTTAGCACAGGTGTTATGGGAGATGCAGATGCTATTAAACTTCTTAATGATCAAATTGTAATTTTAACAAATAGCTTGAGAGGTCTTACTGGCACAATGGCAACAGGGGCGGGACTTCCTCAAATTACTGGATCTTTAGCAGCAGAAGTTGGTGCAATGGGAACATCTGTTGCAGAACAATTAAATCTTCCAGCAAATGCAAAGATAAGAAGGTCGGGAGAAGTTGGAATACAATCTGTAGGCTCTAATGCACAATCTGCTGCTATTTTAGGCCTTGAAACTGATAAACCAGGAAGTAAATTTTTAACTGGGGAAAATGCATCATATCGTGGTACATTTACAGCAGCAACACCTTCTAAGACATTTAATTCTAAGTTAACTGGAGGAACAGCAGACCCACAAGAATGGTTAGATTTTGCAAATAAAGAAGGCGGTAGAGGTTCAAGAATGAATAGTGGACTTTATCAATTTTTAAATCTACACTCAACTGATGTTTCAACTGAAGAAAGACAAGCAATATTAGATCATTCTCATAAAATAATTACAGAACATTTTTCACAATTAGCTAAAGATGGAAAAACTATTTCAGATCAAGAATTTTCAAAAATAATTTCAAATGCAAACGACACCGCTTTAGCAGATTTGTTAAACAGAAACTCTGTAGTTAAAGAAAGTTATTTAAACGAAACTTCAGCAATAGGAAGTGCAGCAACCCCAGGTAAAAGAAGGAAAAATGGAAAAATAAGTGGAATTTCTATATCTTCAATAAAGGATCGCTTCAGTGCGATGCAAGATTATAGAAAAACAGGTATACAAGAAAGAGCAGAATTTGGCGATGAAGCAGTACAATCTCATATTGTTACCCCTAATTTATTAAGAAGAGTTTTAGGTGTTAATTCTCCAAATGTTAATGTTTATGGCGCACAAGGCGTTATAGCAAAATCTGAAATAGATGCACTTGAAGGTCAAGTAGCAAAAGCAAAAGCAAGTGGGGCAGCAATTACTTCTGCTGCTGCAACAGGAATTGAAGAAAATTTGCCAAAAGTAAAAGCGGCATCAAAAGGAATAACTACTGCAATGGCTTCAGCAATTACTGAAAATTCCGCCACAGTAATAAATGCAACAGATAAAGTAACTGAAAAAGCAGCAAGTTCTATGGCTACAAAAATTAAATCTGCAATGGGTAATAAATTGGGAAGAGCTGGTGGCCTTGGTCTTGCAATGATGTTACCAATGGTATCTGGAATGCTACCAAAATCTATAGGCGGCGTAGACATATCTGGTGCAACATCAGCCGTAAGCACAGGCGCAAGTGCTGGAATGATGGCTCAATTTTCAGGAATAGCTAAATTACAAAATTTTGCGGGACCAATTGCAATTGCAACAACTGCAGTAACATTATTTGCTGAGGGTATAAGATATGCAAATGCTCAATTTAAATTATCTTCTGATGCAATACATTCATCATTTACTGTAAGTTCAGCGGCAGCAGAAGTGTTTGGCCTTAATTTTAAACCTCTTTCAGTTTATGATTTTTCTAAGGTCACAGACAATCTGGATAGTCATAAAAAATCTGTTGCAGAAAATAAAACAGCAATTGATGCATTAACAAAAGCTTATATGGAATCTACAAATGAATTTGATAAAGCTGGAATAGAAAAGCTTAAAAAAGGAAATACTGAGCAAAGAGTAGCAATGGCTCAAGCAAAATATTCATCGGATATTGCAAATGGAGCAACTAAACAACAAGCATTACAAGATGTTACTGCATATTTAAGATCAGCGGGCCTTGATCCACAAACAATTAAAATAATTTCAAATAAAGCAGTTGGTAAAGGTTCTCCATTAGGACAAGTAGCAACTGCTGCTGCAAATGTTGATCTATCTAATGTTTCTAATGAAATTGCTGGGGCATATACGCCCTCAAAAGATAAAGCAGTTGCATACACTCTTAGTCAGATGGCACAAGGAGATGTAAAAAATATAGATGAAAATTTTACAAAATTACATACAAACAGGAAAGATACCGAGGCGGTAAATTCTACCAAAGTATATGACGCTTTAACTGACACAATGTCTGCTGATAAAGGTTTTAAAAAACTTGCAGCAGCTTTAGAAAAAAATGGTGGTGATACAGAAACTTTAACAAAATCTATTGCAATGATAAATTCTACTGCAATGGACCCTAAAAAAGTTGCAGATGCCATGTTAAAAGGCGCTGCCGCCGTACAAAAACTTTGGACAGAATCTCTTCCAGCAATTGTAAAAAATCAAACAGCAGAAGCAGCGGGTGCTAAAGAAGCAGGTGATAAGGCTAATGGTCTTGGAGGATCAAGTCCAACACCATTTACTGGAACCCCAGAAGAAAAAGCATTAGAAAAAACATTACAAGGTCATTTAACTGCACAAAATGCACAACTTAAAATTGCAAGAGATCAATTAAATACACAAAATAAAATTGCACAAGAAGCAAAGCGACAACTTCAATATCAGCAACAAATATCTGGATTGCAAAATGATATGAAAACTGCTATGATAAGTGGTAATTACTTGCAAGCTGCAACTTTAAGACAACAAATTTCTGGTGCAAAAGTAGATTTTAACGCTACAACCGTACAATCAAGAATGCAAGATCAAGTAGATAAATTGCAGTCAAATGCTGATCAAATTAATGAAGCATTAGCTAATTTAAAAGATGCAATTGGAAATGGTGTAACCAAAATTAGTTCAGTAATAGCCGCTGCTAAAAATATTCCAATACTTAGTGCATCTAGTGTTACTGCTGCTGGATCTAATAATAATGGTATGACCGTAGAAGTTAATATTACTTCAACTGGAGAAGTAACAAGTACATCTGCAACATCAAGTCATCCAGCCGTTAAGCCATCTGTAAAACATAAAAAAGTTAATCCCCAAAATCACAAAATAGATGCTGCAAGGAAAGGATAGGAGGTAAAAAATGGCATACGCTATAGCGCAAGGAGTTCAAGTATCATTAGATAATAGTACTTGGTATTCTCTTACTGATCATAATCGTCAACCCATTAATATTACCTATACTCTTGTAGAACAATCAGATAGAATGGCAAATGGAACAATGCGTAAATATGTTATTGCTAGAAAATTTACACATAAAGTTGAATGGAAAGAAGTTCCCACATATGATGCTTTTCTTGTTGATTACCCTTCTAATGGTCCCGCTTGGATTAAAGCGTTTTATGAAGGAAATTATAACATACCAGTTTATGTAAGATTTATTTTTGCACAACAACAGCCACAAATTGGTAACTATCCAGCCACTGGAACTTATACTCCTTCTATACAAAGTCCGATAGGTACTAATCCAGTAACAGGAAATGCTTGGAATGTTTATCAAGCTTTTATGACAACATTTACTTATAATATTGTAAAAAGAACTAATGGAAATTCTTCTACAAGAGGAATTGGTTACGATGAAGTTGATATCACTATAGAATTTACGGAAGTATAATGCTAAGCGTAACAAACGTTCCAAATAGTGTATTTCAAAATTCTAATTCTATTCAAATGACACCTATTGTTTCAGCAGAATGGAATATGAATTTATTTAATCAACCATATATAACTATGGCGGGAACGGGCAGTTCAGAAACATTTTCTTCCCCATCTATTTCTCCATCTACAACAATAACAGATGTTTCTGGACAACCTGCATCAATGACTAATGTAACAACCAAAAACATTCAAATGTCTGGAACCAATTTATCAATTTCATATACTGTAACTACTGCAAACTCTGCATCTGCATATAAAATTATTACTTATATGAAAACGGATTCTGATTCTCCAATTCAAGTTAATGCTTATGCAAAAGGAACAAACACTCAATATGGATCAACAACTGTTGATATAAATGCTTTTGGATATATTAAAGTTTTAACATACATTGGTTCTTCGGGTACTTCAGACGGCATAAGTTCTTTTACTTATACAATTAATATAAATACTTACAATTTAGAAGTAGTTGGTTCTTACAATAATAGTAATTATACAGGGTTACTAGCAAATTATGGCACTTATTCAAATGTTATAGATGGTGTAGGTACTTATCAAGATCTTTTAGTTGCAGGTAATACTGCAGTTAGTTCTCCAATAAATATTTATTTTACACAACCCGAAGCATATGAAACAACATATTTTGACTATCAATATAATTCTATGTGGCCAACAGATAGCCCATTTACACACTTTAGACCAGGGGAATCATATGTTGGAAGCGGAAATACACAATTTTCTTTTCCCGCTAATTTTAGAAAAATTAATACATCAACAATAACTGGGTTAGGAACAGTATATCCACCAATAACACCTATTATTCAAAACCCAACTTACACACTAGCAACTCCGCCATTGCCATTATATAAAAGTGTTTTAGCTAGTGAAATGGCTCCTTATAAATATTTTGTTTCAAATCCAGGGGACGGGTCAAGTAAAAGTGGCTATACATATACAAACTCAACTTATAGCCCAAGCATTTCTGCAAAATACATTAATGCTGCAAACGCAAATAAATTAATATTAAAGTTTAATACACTTATTTCTACTCCAAAAATAGATGTCTATTTAGACTCTACAAAAATTGCAACAGCAGTTCAGCCAGATTCTAATGGCTTAATTATACTTTATTACAACGGCACTACTTGGACAACAAACAAATGGTCAACTATGCCAACTTTTCAAGCAAATGGATATATATCTTTATACAAATCATTTAATAAAATAACTTTAACTCAAACAGCTACAACATTAAATTCTACATTTCAATCTTATACAAACGCAAATTTTATAAGTGATGCAAAAAGAATGCATTTAGTAGAGGTTTCCCCAAGACTTGAAATTGATTTATCTTCTTATGTTATGGATCTAAGTATTAATAAGCAACTTGATTCAAAAAACAATTATATTCCTATTTCATCAATTAATCCAAATGATGCTTCAATTACTCTTTCTTCAATTCCATTAACTTATCAAAATGCCCCAATACCAATTTTTTCAAGTCAAAGCAATTTATCGTCTAATATACTTTATAATATGATGAGAAAAAATATTAAATTTTATTTTGGGTGGAATCTAATATCTTATACTCAAAATGCAGGTACAGTTTTCTTAAATTCTGGAGCTGGACAATATGTGCCAGCTGGAGTTTATTGGTCAAATGCTTGGGCTGAAACAGATATCCAAACAGTTAAAGTTGAATGTTACGATATTGTAAATTATTTACAAACAATTGCGGTGCCTGATTATGTAGCAAGTAAAAAAAGTTTATTTGATATTATTTCAACCATATTAGATTTGGCGGGATATACTGATTACGATTACGATTCACTTTATCATGTATGTAATGATGCTTTAACTCCAGTTGATGTTTACTATTATTTCTCTAATTCACAGGCCAGCACTGTATATGATGTTTTATCTGAATTATTTTTATCTCATCAAATTGGAGCATATATTGATGAATTTAGCATAATGAAATTTTTAAGTCTTTCAGATATTATGAAAAATAAAATTTCAACAATGGATTTTGTTGATTCATCTATTGTGCAGGGCGGCTATTCAATAACTAATAAAACAAAACCAGGAGCTATTACCATTAGCTATCAAGAACCAAAAATTCTTCAATCTTTAGCATTACAAAATGCTACAGATGTTGACATCCAAAATTCACCTTCATTTGTTTATACAACATCAAATGATGTTGTATGGAGTCAAAAAAATGCTGATTCGGTTGGTTATAATTATTTGTCTAAAGATATGCTTGCAAATGAAAACGTTTTTAGCATGAACAACAATAGCCTATTAGATATTTTTCATACATATCTTTTAAATAATGATGGATATGGCATTATTGAAAATGAAGTTGTTTCATTTTTGTACAAAGAATATAAAATTACTAGTTTAACAAATTCTTCAATTTATCAGCTTGTTTATCCAAAAACAGATATTGAACTTACATCTTACATAAATGCTTTTATTAAAAAATATAGTGTAGGGTTAGCTTCAAATTTAATAACAATAACTGGGGCATCAGGAGATGGAACTAACATTACTTACACCGCAGCAAATGGTTTTAGCCCTGGTCAAAGAGTTTCTATTATTAACGTTACTCCATCACAATTTAATATTATTGGAAAAGTTGTTTCTTCTACAGGATCTTCATTTACTCTTGCCAGCACTTATACTGGTACCTATGTTTCTGGCGGCACTGCTGTAAGTGCTTTAAGTACAGATAACAATGTAAAAATTACGCCAACTGGAAGAATTGCAAATGTTCAAAGAGGAATGTTTGGAACTGTGGCATCAGATCATAAAATAATTACTTCTAAACCAGGAACTAATGACGGTAAAGATAAATATCTTTCAGAAGCAACACTAGATAATTCTTATGCTTTAACAACAGGAACTTCTACAACAACTGCTTATGCTGCTGCTTTTGCAAGTCCAGATAATCCAAAAATTGCAAAAGTTATTGTTGTTCCTCCTACTTCAGGAAAAGCATTAATTTATCCATCTTCTTATACTGATCCAGGTTTTTGCACATATTCAGTTAAATTTGATTTTAATGTTGATGCATTAAACGCCAACTCTCTTAACAGCAATACTTTAAACCTTAACTCAGCAGGTTTATTTTTTAATCAAACGGGATCTTCGGGCAATAATGCTTATTTTGTTGAATTAGTTCAGATGAAAGTAGATACACAATACAAATATTATATTGTTTTTTATAAAGCAGCAAGTTCCGCATCATCTGCAAAGCCGAGCGTTATTTCCTGGACAGATGTTACAGGCACAGTTAACTTTATACAACAAAATTTTGAAAAAGTTCTTTATGTAGATTCTGGGAAAAATACTAATAATTATAGTTATGGCGTAGCATCTGACCAGTATTTTAATTTAAGAGTTGTTCATAAATATTCAGACGGAACCGACGGGGAAATACAAGGAGAAATTTTAGAAGTATTTTTAAACAACGTAGAAATAACAGGATGGCAAATACCAATTGTTGTAACAGATCCATCAAAAATTGATTCTGATGTTGTAAAAACATGGACGTATGGTGGAGCAACATATAAATGGGGCAGCACATCCCTTAATACAGTAACTGGCTTAAGGCAACATGTTAATTTTATAAGTGCAACCTCAAAAATTTTATTTACTGGGAGCAAATTTGGATTTTTTACTTCTATAGATCCAGTTTTGCCACAAACAGTTACTTCAACACTAACACAATCCCCTGGAGTTATATCTGCTCAGTTTAGAGAAATTTATGGAACTGAAAAACCATTAGTAGAAAGAAGCGTTAATTACTATTATCAAGATAGAGAATTTTTAAATGGATTAGTCCAGAAACAAAATTTGTTTTCTAAATATAAAAGCTACATGGTTCAAACTAATCCAGATGTAGTTGGGATGAATTATTATGATGTTCAATATCAAACACCAGCAGCAACAAGTGTTGATGTTCTCCCAATTGAATACTTGTGGCAATATTTTCCAGGTGAACAGCCAATAGATCAACAATATTATCAAAAACAATTAGTTGATGAGTATTCCCTATCTTATTCAACACCTATCAATACGGGCTTTAGAGCTAGAATGGCAATTACAAATAATTGCGGGCATATGGTTTATTTAACAAAACAATCTGACTCCATTAATCAATTTTCAGTAACGTTAAATCTTTGGACACATGAAGTTATTGCACCATCAGATCCACAGGTTATTTCAAAAATTCTTGACCCTGCAAATTCATCTGAAGTTATTCAAATTGATAGTCCGTGGATTCAATCTAAAAAATCTGCAGAAGCACTTATTAATGTTATTAAAATTGGAAATGACGGGTTTTCAAAAGACACTTCAATACAAGTATTTGGTAACCCCTTAATACAAGTAGGAGACATTATCAGCGTTTCATATAGTTTAGCGGGCATTAGCGGACAAAAATATTTAGTCCATGAAGTATCTCATGTATTTCAAAAGGGATTAAAAACTACACTGATCTTAAATTCATTACAAACAGGAGCAGGATACTAAATGCTTAAAGAATGGTATAATGTTCATATTAACAAAAAGGAGTTTAAATGGCTTATGTAAAAATTACAGACCCAAATATTATTGACATATCTTCTTGGCAACAAGTTATTAATGTTATTAACCAGCATACAGATAGTATTACTGCCATAACAAACAATTTTAATGGAGCAGGTTCAGCTCCAACAGATTGGACTGCAAATACATGGTCGCATGTTTTTGATCCAGGTTCACAAGCACTTGTTTATGGAAAAATTCAGGCAGATATTTCAACTTTAACCGCAGAAGCTGGAGTATATTGGGGTACAGGAAGTTTTTCAGACACAGCAATATCTTCAGCATTCAGTTTTAGCTCCATCCCAATTGTAACGGCAACATTATACAGTGGTCATCCATCTACTGGAAACGTAAGTGCAACAAATAAACAAGTTGTTGTTTCTGTGTATGATATTACAACTGCTGGTTTTAAATGGAGAATATCAAGTACATCATCTACCGCTCCTACAGGTAAACTTTATATAATGTGGACGGCAATAGGTCCAAGATAAAACAGGGGGTAGTTTGTGGTAACTGCAGAACCACCAAAGTATAGATCGTCAACATCAGTAGGAAAAAGACAAACAGTCCCTATTGATGCCGCTGACCCACGCCTTAAAAAATCAAAACGTGGAATCACTCAAGCACGTACGGGTGCTGAAATTACAGAGATTAATACTGGAAACGTAACTGCAAATTATGCAAATTTTAAAGTTGGAAGCGGAAATTTAAATGCAAGCGGTATTTCTGCAGATATCATTATTCCCCCAATTAATAATTTACCACCCTCAGTTTATCCTGGAGGAAGTGGTGCCTATGTTATTGTTCCAACAGATCCATCAAATGTCTCCGCAGTTTGGTCTGGAGATGATTTAATAGTTTCATTTACTTGGGATCCAACAATAAGTGAAAATGCAACAATGTCTCAATTTATTATTTCTTTAACAAATTCTAATGGAATAACAAAAACATATGGCGGGTTTTCAATAAATGCTTCTTCTTCAAGTCAAACATTAACGGTTACTGCATCTATTAATGAACAAATGTTTAATATATTTACTCCAACATTAACTTCAATTTTAGTAAAAGTAGCAGATCCATTAAATAATACAGGTAATTTTGTAGCAGCAGCATCTATACCTACATACGTATTAAATCTTCCTACTCCTTCAATTACTCTAGCATCAGGAAATTCTAGTTATTCAGTTAGTTATACTACGCCGACATCATCATCATTTT